>BNJV01000261.1_pt1 | contig 246159 bp, 381 predicted proteins | sample 8540591 | NCBI WGS metagenome assembly BNJV01 (sample SAMD00202457, study PRJDB9452) | human saliva metagenome | host: Homo sapiens | reverse complement strand
CGTTTGTTATATGTCTCACTGATAAAGTTTGCCGCCACATACAGCCAGGCGGGCACATTCGATTAATCTTCAGAGGCCCGCCCCACGAGACGTCAATACCTGAAGAAGATATTTCGTTCTGCACTCATCAATGAAAGTTATGATTACCGGTAGTAGTGCGGTGAAACTGTTCACAGCTGGCCGCCCGCCCAGCCTGATAAACATAGACACCTGACCACTTCACCACAAAGTCAGAAATTGTACGCAGCGTTACCAGCTTAACCGCTTTTCTGCAGTTACCCAGTTCTTTCGATTGCTCCTTCGCAGGAAGATCATCTCGAAGCGCACTTCGGCGCATTTCTGTCATATCCAGTCCGATATTTTAATTATTTGCGAACATGCTTCCCACAGATATCCCCATTTTTTTACCGACGCCGACGCCATCTTGTCGATTGCTGTTAACCTGAAACAGTATATCGCCGACCACCCACAAGCGAACATTGTCTGCCTGACCCACCCAGGCAGGATGGGACGGTCATGCTGGCGTACAGCACCACTGCACAGCAGCGCAGGATCCCACATGGCAGCTGGCAGTTAACTGACTATGAAATGCAGAGTTTTTGTTTCACATGTGCTTTCACTCAATCAGTTACTGTCTGTTTCATCATCTCTTTATCCAGATAGCCCACCTTCCCTCACGTTGCCACCACCGCATTGCGCAGAATGCCCACGAAACAGAAACCTTTCAACGTTCACCACCACGTTCATTTTTTCATTCGCCTGACAGTAATCTCATCGCCGCCCAGCACGTTCCACAGCACCCACATTACAAAACCACGAGCCAGAGATCCGCGAATCACCGTCATCTGTTCGCTCAGGCGACGCGCAGGAAGGCTACTAACCAGCACTCCAACCGCCATCAGCAGTCCATCCACGACATCGCTAACATATTCAATATTTTCCTTTTGTAGCTTATTTCAGATAAACATTATATCTGTTTATATTAAATTTATTGTGTCATATCATGATTATTACAGGTTACACGGGATTTCGCCAGATAGTGATTGTGGCACCGATATATAATCCACAGCGAGAATACACCACTCACGAGCTTTTTCAGACAGGGTGAGGAAAATGATGTATATCCCCAGCGGGACCGGTACAGCCCCACACGAGAGTCGGAAACCCCGACGGTTGCAGCCGCCGATACTCAGCTCAAATTCACGAGCACTTTGCGCAGCTAATCGGCATACTTTCGTTGTTCATCAACAGCCACGTGATCCATGCGCACGAGCAGCAACACCGCTTACTGGTCTCGCCAGAGCGGCGGCCGAGACGTCATAGCCCCAGAACAGCTCACCGTGCCCGCGCGAGGCTTGCTTGCGCCCGCACCGCGCCTCAAATCACCAGACCTCGCTCTCAAACCCAAAGCACTGTCCACCCGCCTGTCCCATCAATTACCCCGCAAGAGAACAGGGCGGCATGAGCGCGAAAACGCGATTACAGCAGAGCAGACAGTCAGCCAGCGATGACCGGCGTTTCGCGATCTCTGTGATGCCAGAGCGAGCGAACTGCGAAATGGTAAACAGCGGGCTTGCCCCTGGCTGACGAGCTCACCCAGCCAGCATGTCCCGCCGATAGGGCTCACTTTACCCCAGTTATATATTCGTTCTATAAAAAGAACATCATTTGCCACGAGTCGTTGATTACCTGATAGCCTTGCGTCAGGCCTCATGATTAAGGCTTCAACAGAAACCCACATTATCACGTTGTGCTTCCAGCCTCCCTTCACTTCCACGACATCCACCCTGACACACGTTACACAGCACTCCAGGCTCAGCCTGCAGCCCGGCTCGAGGAGGCCAGGAGCCTGACCTGCTCATACGCCACCAGTTCTCCATCGACAGCAGAACAGGAACCCCGCCTTTCCATTTACGGTCGCCCACGTCTTTCACGATGACAACCCAGTTGTGCCCGTTTTACATCAAACGTCCGCTCAGCCAGCGACCATTTCGTTGCTTTCATAACTGTCTCTATTTGTCTATACTGCCTGTTTTGATCTGCTGCCCTCCGCCTGCGTCTGGCTGACCTGACAACCCAAGACCTCTGCTATTAAAAGAGAGATTTTACCTTCAGATACTGGTTTCATATATTATGATAATGTTTATACAAAGATGCTAGCTGGCACAACTGTAGTCTATAACGAACTCAATAGGCTTGCAGTTGTTACTTCAACTATCTCGGCATTTTTAAGAACTCTGTTGCTCCTGAATATTTCACAAGCCCTCCTGTACCAAGCTCAGTTCCTCCGAAATATCTTGTAACAATAACTATTACATCTAAAAAGTCTCTTCCCAAATCACATCCAGTATGGTTTACCTGTTGTCTCAAGGCTCACCGTCATCACTGGAATGTCTAATCAATCCTCATCTGAGCACATACAGCAGCTGTGTGTGGCATCATATTTCTTCTTTGTCTGCTTGATGAGAGAGCTTCAGCCTTCTTCTGACTTTACCCTCTATATGCGCAAGAAATTTGGACTTTTATTTGCTTCGCAAAAGTTCAATGTCTTATATGACACTTTCTTCTTTACATTAGCTGCCAAGATATCATCTTCACCGTCCGGCACCAGCCGAATCTGTTGGAACTACCGGTGGTAAGATGTGCTGCAAGGTGTCTGTACCCTGCTCAGTTAAAACGTAAGGTATCGGCTGGGTATTATGCGCTCTTAACTGCCTTCCATAGGCATCTGTCCGTGTGATTTCCCCATTTTTATAAGAAATAATTGCTTACTACCAGGGCAATACACCCGCCGCCCGTCCTGACTCCTTACATATTAGTTTAACGTACATCGCAGCTCTTCGGTACCGTGCCAACAGCAAAGTATTCGCCCAGGTGGAGCCTCGCTGCATGGTCGCAGCCCTGCACAGCGAGCTTCCGGATTCTCCACAGGTCGCTGCTGTAACAGAACTGGCTTCAAACTGCTTTGTCTTTAATTTCTTCACATTGATGCCGTCCATTACAGCCTTCCAGATAGAATATCTAAGCTCATAGCCCATTCATGATGTCTGTTCATCATCCCATGGGAATAAACCCACCATACACCCTGAGAGAATGCTGCAAGGTCTGTCCTTAATAATATGAAAAGGCTTGGCTTTATCACGGAAAACAGCTTAAAGAAGCTGAAAGTGATGATGTATGCAAGGATTACACAAACAAAGAAATCAAGGTAGACACAACCGTACTATTACGTAGATGCCAATTATTGGCCAGGTGGTAGTAATCAACGAAAAGGGACATACAGCAACACAGGCCTATTAAATTCGTCTATACTGATATATACCATCAGATCCGATATTCAAAAAATCTAAACATCATAATACATTTCTGCACAGTCATATTTCTATCTAGGGTAAAAGAGAAACTTGTACACTATTCTGAGGGACATATACAGCAGATGTTTAAGCTTGATAGCATACGCTGGCAGACCAGTACACAGTTCAAAGGTTTAGGAAGTAGGTGAGAGAAGTGAGTACACCATTGGTTTGATATCAATAACAATCAAGATGTGCTCTACAAGGTAGGAAGGGGAGTTAAGACAGGAAACCTACCTCCCAACAGGCAACGGATTCAACTAGACAGCCGGGTTCACTTTTACAAAGATCATTTCTGCACTTCCTGATATTGCGGCTATACCCTTGCAGACGATTATATACCAATTCCAATAAAAAAAAAGAGGTACGCACTGCGGAAGTAACAGCCACGAGGGGCTTACACCTATAGACGCGGGTATCTACCGCTCTATGAACGTAGTTACAAAGGCCTGGAAGCAATTGGACTTACTACGTTTTGGCGGCTTACCCGAGCCTGGAATACCAAACACCAGAGATGACAATCACCAGCATGGAGAATCGTCAAAGGGTGCAAACCCTGAGATAACAGGTGCTTATGCCGCCATAGCCAATAACGGTATATATAAAGCTGTTTATAGTAAGGTATTGAACGATGATGGCAATGTCATCCGAGCATAAAAGGTAGCAAGACAGTAATGAAGGATTCGACAGCATTTTTACTTACTGATGCTTATGCACGATACACTTACACGTACAGATGCAACCATTACAGGCAAAGCTTCACAATGCAAATATGGGGCAGGCGGCAAAGACAGGAAGCCTGTTGGGACAATGACCTTGATATCGTCACGCCATATTATACCTGTACTGTTTGGCTTGGATATGATGAAGACATCGCAGATAGCCGTTTTGAAACGTCCCACCGAAGGCCATGGTACGGACGGCATCAATGTAAAGAAGAAATTAAAGACAAAGCAGTTTAAGAAGCCGATCTGTCAACACACTTGTGGCCAAAAGTCTGAAAGCCTGCTGTGCTGTGGCTTTGCGACCGCGCAGGGCCCACTGTAAAGACTGAATACTTCGCTGTTGGCACGGCACTGAAGGAAAGCTGCGATGTACACGTTAAACCAAACATATGTAAGGAGTCGATTGTGGCGGCAGGGCCTATGCCAAGTAGTAAGCAAGGTATTTTATAAAAAATGAGGAACACAGACAGATGCATGGAAAGGCAGTTAAGAGGCACTATAATACAGCCGATAACTCCATGCTTTAACTAAACAGGTACAGACACTCCTTGTGAAAGACACATCTTACACTGGTAGTTCCAACAGATTCGGCTATTGGTGCGTGATTTGCAAGATGATAAGTCAAATTACGCAATGACGGCTAATGTAAAAGAGGCAGCCATAAGACAGTGATGCTTAAACGGAAATAAAAAAGTCCAAATTTCGCGCCATAGCAGAGGTGTCAGAAGAAGAGGCTGAAGCTCTCATCACAGACAAAGAAGAAATATTATGATGCCACACAGCTGCTCTGGGTTATGTGCTTAACCGGATAGGGGATTAGACATTCCAGTGATGACGGTGAGCCTTCGGGAACAGCAGGTAAACCCATACTGATGTGATCAGACAGGGCTTTTAGGGATGGGTTAGTTATTGTTACAAGATATTTCGAGGAACTGAGCTGGTACGAGGCTTCGTTGTACTATTCAGGAGCAAACAGCAGAGGTTCTTAAAAATGCCGAGATAGTTGCATAACAACTGCAAAGCTACTATAGACTACGGATTGTTACCAAAGCTTGTGCATTCATGGTCGGTATCATAATGAGGCGAAACCGGCATCTGGAGAAGGTAAAATCTCTTTATTAACAGAGGAAGTTCCGGTGAGTTCTTATGAGACAAACCAGTGCCACAGCAGTAACAGAGGAAAGTGCAGTAAAAGAAGAGATGGTTAACTTTATCCAACCAGGTAAGGTAATTATAGACAACAACAGCCAGAAGAAAGATGTAACATTGGCAGTGATGGCAGCAGGAATGGGCAGATACGGCATCAAGCAGCTTGACCTCGCTCCCTGAAGGCGAAGTGATTATGGACTATAGTGTGTTTGATGCCATAAAGGCAGGCTTTGTCAAGGTTGTTGAACACATGAAAAGACATTAAGGCTTTAATTTTATGGAAACGGCAACAGACTTGAAGAAAAGGCAGGAGTTCCTGTCACTGTATACTGTGGAAATGGACAATCTTCCGGAGGGCTTTACAAACGAGGGACGAAACCGCCTTGGGGCGTAATAGCGCCCTGCTGCAAAGGAATTTTTGTGCACGACATTCTTCATCAATGGATGACTTACGGAAGATCATGATTGCAAAATACTCTTTGCAAATGGATGAAAGCGGAGAAGCCTACTTTGCATGGCAGGCTACCCGCTTAAGAATACCTTAAGCGAGGACAATATTCATCCAGAGGCCCAGCAGGATACAGTGACATCTGGTATCCAGCGAGGAGCATCTTGATGGTAGAGAAGAAGGGAGAGGGGCTGTAGGCTTTTACAGCAAGCGGTGAAAAAGCACGAGCTAAGCCTCCTGAAGATGTAACTATGCAACAGTGATGGGATCGTGCTCCTAAGGTATTTGAAGCCCTTGGAAAGCGCTTTCGTAGAATTTCTGGGGTATCTCTCTTCCAATCCACTTAAGGCTGAGTTCTGTACATATCAAGGTGCAATCAGCGACATGATTCGTGCCGGCAAGGCAGACATGAAGGTGTTTAACACAGATGCACAGATGGTTTGGTGTGTAGAACTTATCAGGAGGAGGCCCAACTGTAAAAGCGGCCATAGAGAAGCTTACAGACGGAGGTACTCTGAAAAGCTTTGGAATTAAAGTAGCACTTTTTATGAGAAAATGAAAAGGATCTGTCTTGTGCTGACACTCCAAAAGTTAGACTCAAAATCTAATGATTGGAGGCAAGAGTGCAATCTGAACTGATCCTTTCTTTGTGTGTGTACCCATTTTTATAACAGAGAATTGCAGCCAATTCATATTGCTTGGACTTTTTATTTCCTTCGCTCTGTCTATACGCACTTGGCGACATCCCGCAGTCCTTCTCAGCGCACTGGGCAGTAGCTTTGAGAAAAGCCCGCTGACTGTGATCATCTGCTCTATGCTGTAATCGCTGTTTTAAGCAACTCCTTTGCCACCCTGATACGAATCTTGCAGAGGAAAGTTGATGCGGGAGAAGAGCCAAAAATAACGCTGCTAGAGTGAGTGGATTACTATTTGTTCAGGTCGGAGAGCCTTGCAGAGGTCATCTATGGTGATTTTAGAGCATAGTTGGAGTCGAGGTATAAGCTTAAAGCACTCCTTACTTGGAAACTCACAGTGGCTCTGCATCTACATTTGTTTAGTAGTCGAATTTCAAGAGTACAATCACACATTCTGGCAGATGTGGTCTTGAGTAAGGCTTATTATTTTCCTGCGTCATACAAGATGGAATCCATGTGCTTTGATGATGTTAGGATTCTAAGTATGCAGTTAAACATAAAGTGATTTGCTTCACTATCAAGATTTAGGCTGTAATTATCAACGGCTACAGCCATATATCTGCGAGGGTTTTCCTCCCGACTTCTCAGTGTGGGAGGTATTTGATTCACCCAGGATGAAGTCTCCTTTAAGGGGATATACATCATTTTCCACATAAAACCTCCCACCCTCCTGTCACAAGAAAAGCTCAGTAAAAGGGTGGGTGAGAGATGAAGCTTGGCCAGTCATTCTCGTACTTTGTGTGGGTTATATATCAGGTTACTTTTTACGTACCCAGGCTTTCCTAGCATCTGATAATTTGAAAATCCCATTGTAGTCCTTTTCTTGTATAGCTGGGTGTCACATACTTATGAACCCACATAATTGTATCATGATATATTTTAATAAATTTAGAGATATAAAGCAACATATCTATAGCAATATAATGTGGAAAGAGACAAATAAATGGATATAATGACATCAGAAGTTGAATAAATTTCACAAAGGAGAGGTATTATAGAAGAATAAAAGAAAAGAAGGATCAATGGCTGCTCTAGCATAATTACGGTTATTTTATTTAATTTCTGTCATTTTGGAATGAGTACATCTTGCCTATACCCCTCATGGATGAGCACGAAACCCTAGCTATGGGACTTAAGAATCTGATGGCGGTTGAAAAGACAGCAACTAACTACGGAATTATGTACGCAGGCCTGGTTATAGTTATGCTTCCACTCTCATACTCTACATCCTTGTTCAGAGGAGACTTACCGAGGGTATGACTTTAGGCGGACTTAAGGGCTAAGGAGGACAGGATGAAAAGATTATTGGTTTGGTTTTATTACTTTGCTCTATTCTGTCTGTAGGTCTCATTTATCAGGACAGAAAGATATATCGATAACAGGTTTTACATACGAAATAATAGGTCTTGTAGGCCTTCTTGTAGTGCTTTTTGTGTATAACAGAAAATATAGGTAATGAATGACTGATGAGGATTGCCCGTAATCAGATGAATAATAAGGAAAAGAAATAACGGTAAGGTAGTAACTATTCCTACATTGATGTAATTGAAAGGGACTAAAGAGTTAGCAAAGAGATGGGGAGCTGATGCTATCAGAGACTGCGACGGTCACAGACTTTCCGGTAGAACTTAGGATGAAGGACTTAAGGTATATTCTACTTACTACACCACTAGAAAAGAGACAATGCCCGGGCCAAGGCAAACTTGATGAAAATCCAGCAGATGGCTATAATGACTCAAGATATATGCAGCTACTGAGGAGGTTATTAAGGTTAATCTTATGAAAGGCCTCTATCCTGCATATGCTCACCCCTAACTGCAGAGATGATATAAAGAGATGGTGGAAGTTATAGACAGGACAACAGGGAAGTTGTACCTGTAGCTGATTGGAGCTATGATGAAGCTACTACAACTGTAGATAAAAACTCATAGGTTTTCATGAATATACAGTTAGCTTCTTAGATATATATCGATCCTGGGCATATGTACAATGCAGTGGTAAAACGACTGGCAAGGTGTAGAACATCAGATTACCTTCTGATACGCCAGCCAAAACCCACGCATTTACAATGACAAGGCCTGCAAATTCATAGAGGATCATCCTTATGTAAATGCGTTACATGCACTACATTTTTCCACCAGTTCACCTTGATTTTTGACGAGATGGCAAGGGAAAAATATGTAGACTGGTACGGATATTCAGCCTCAGTAAGCCCTTATATCCGGAGCACTGAGAAAAGAAGTGGATACACAGACCGGAATTCATCATGCTGACGTGCTATTATAACAACTCAGCAGTGGATACCAAGCAAAGAATCTCAAAGGATTATCAGGCATCTCCAGAGGAGAGAAGTAGCTAAGATTGCCAAGGAAATGGTGATATCCGCTTATGAGTGTGGGAAAGAAGCTATGATGTTCCTGGAGACCACTGGATAGGAACCGAGCCTTTTATGCAGGAGAGAGCTTTAAGAGTATCGGACTGGACGCTGTGGTAGTGGAAGCGTTGGAAATCGCCGCACCTTTGAGGCTTATAAGTGATATAGAGGAGTTAACACACCGAGGGACGATTCTTACCTTACTTCTTCCCTGATACCTTCTACGAAGCTGAGGCAATCCTGGTGAAGGAGGCAAAGGAGAATCCGTAACTGCAAGCAGAGCAATTCTTACCCAAAACCAATTGACAGAATCGGTTATGGCAGGCTACTTAAAGCTTGCCACTATGCGTTTCCGACTTTGGTAGAATATGTAGAGAGTGGCTGTGATGACAGAGTACCGCAGCGCGATGACAACATCAACGCTGCAGGCACATTCAATCTGTAAAACGGTAGCTGTGCCGTTAACTGCTGGGGCAAAGATGAGAGCCCGGCAATCAGATGGGTTCACCACGCACCTATCAGAAGCAGAATTATTCATACCACGGCATAGTTGAAGCCTCTATCAGGTGCGTCATGATGCAAGGTTCATTAGCTTTGAAGCCACACTTAAGGACAAGAATCTTCTTTCAGATATTGAGCCGTAATTATAAAATGTGCAGGGAGATGCGATGCTGTTCTATGGCGGTGGAGAATACCGATTGATCCTCAGATAATCACCGCCATTACAGAGTTTCGTATGCAGGCGGAGGCTTCATCGGCGTAGGTGAGCCTAGTGCTCATCAGGCAAACGGACGCTTCTTCCAGCTTGCAAACATCCTCGGAGGGAGGAGGAGAGGCTTTTACCTTAGGATATGACAAGTATAACTGGGAAGAACACATGCTACTCATCCTTGAGGATACTACTCATGAAGGACTTTTGAGAGGGCAAGAAGAATATATTTGCCTTGAAGGTACTGAGATTCTCGCACAAAGGGATAAAGAGGTTCATTGCGCAAACAGCTTTGGGAAAGGGAAGAGCGATATATAAGCGGTCTAAGATACAGCTTTGAAAACAGCAGACTCTCTACAGGCGGCTATGTGGAGTGCTGGTGCAGAGGCAGAGCTAAAGAAATGGTTTCTTCAAACTTCAATGTAGAGGTTCACGCATATCTTAACAGTGGCAATACTGTGTGGTTAATACCTATGAGCCACAGTCAACCACCATTTACAAGGGAGATGGCGCATCTTTTGAGCTAAAGCTCGCGGCAAACCAGATAATTTGGTACGAAATATAAAGATTGACTAAGTCAAGGAAAGGAAATATGAGTGAAGTGTTAAAAAGCTTTTTAAGTTTGACGGAGAGCCTGTAACGAAGGAGCCTTATGGAAGTGGACATATCAATTCTACATTCTTGCAGTTACAGACAAGAATAAGAAATATATTCTCCAGAAAATAAATAATAAAATTTTCCTCAATGAGGGCTTATGAACAACATAATGCTTGTCACAGAGCATCGAAGAAGAAAACAGGTGACAGCAGAAAGGTGCTTAGCATTGTAAAGACAGTTGATGATAAGCCTTTATGTAGAGGTAGACGGAGAATACTGCGTGCTTATGATTTTGTAGAGGATTCAATCTGCTTGCAGCCACTCTGAGAATAATGACGATTTCTATGAAAGCGCTGTAGCCTTTTGAAGCTTCGCACAGGCTCTGTCGGACTTCCCGGTGGAAAAGCTGATTGAAGTAATTCCCACTTTCCACAACACACCTGACAGATTTAAGAAGTTTCACGAGGTACTAAAAAGGATCCTCTGGGAAGGCAGCACTTGTACAGTGATGAGATTAAGTTTTGTCTGGACAGGAAGAGGAAATGAACCTTCAGCGCCTTAGGAATGAAAAAGGTGCTTCCCGACAGGGTTACACTAATGATACCAAGCTAAACAACGTCCCTGATAAAGAGACCAGAAACCTCTCGTGTTATAGATCTTGACACTGTTATGCCGGGACTCTGCCTCTATGACTATGTGCGATTCCATTAGATTTGGGGCCTCAACTGGGCACTTGAGGACGAGAAGGACTTATCAGTAGGTTAGTATGAGCCTTGATTTATAGTGAGATATATACCAAGGGCCATATAAGTGCACTTCCTAATCTTACTGGGGAAGAAAAGGAATATCTTCCGCTTGGGGCAAAGACTACAGACCTTTGAGTGTGGTCTGCGTTTCTTTAACTGACTATATAGACGGGGACAACTATTTTGCGGTTCATAGGGAAGGACATAACTTAGACAGGGCCAGAACGGCAGTTTAAGCTCGTAGCTGATATGGAAGCAAAATGGGATGAAATGAAGAAGGTAGTAATGGAACTATATAGCTTTACATAAGGGCTATATGATGATAAAATATTTTGAAGGGAACGTGAAGTGAGGCTGTGAGAGACCGGATTAAATATTTTGAAGGAAACGGCTGACCTGCTTAAGCCGGAGGTTATGTGCAAATGATTGCTTTTAAGATTGTGGATGTAAAGGACTTTATGAATAAACTTGATTGAGAGGTATTTGATAATTTCCTTCTTGTATCCTTTTGAACACAAACAGCGATGAGATTACCATAGACGGAGTGAAGAATGAGGCTTGGCATGAGGAAGAAGCCCTCAGGGAGATATATAGCCTGGAAGGAAATATAGGGATAAGATTTCCTTTGCTAAAGGGAGAGCGGGTTCCTCTGGCATAAAAAGGAGTATTTAGGCTTTCAGAAGAAAAATACAGACAAAACAGCTGCTAAGCTTGGCATAAAGGATGGCAGAGAAGGACTATGGATTGTACACTAAGTTTGAAAAGGGTGAGATAAACATAGTTACAGGAGTATCCGTTACGGACTTCCTTATGAGTAAGCAAATTGGAAATTTGTGGGATGAGGATTTACTCAAATTTCTTAAATATTACTCAGATTTCGGTAGAAATGCTGTAATCCGGGCATAGGGAGGATATTATGGAGAGTTTTGGTAACAGGTGGCAGGTTATATCGAAGTCATACCTGCGTTGAGTTTAATGCAGGTCACGAGGTAGGTTTTTGATAATTTCTACAACTCCAGTATGGAGTCTATCAAGAGGGTAGAGAAGATTACAGGTAAGAGCGTTAAGTTCTACGAGGCAGATATGCTTGACAGCGCAGCGCTTTGACAAGATATTTGGTGAAAATAAAATAGATGCAGTTATACATTTTGCAGGCTACAAGGCGGTTGGAGAGAGTGTCACAAGCCTCTTTTGAGTATTATTATAACAATATTACTGGTACCCTCCTCCTTGTAGAAGCGATGAAAAAGATGAGTAAAGACTCATTTTCTCAATCAGCTACTGTATATGGAGAGCCTGAGAAGCTGCCTCTACAGAAGATATGCCTCATGGCTGTGCATCCTCCCTTATGGAGCTCACCAAGATGATGCAGGAGGAGATGTTTAAGGACTCTATGTTGCAGACAATGACTTTAGCGTGATTTTGACGATACTTTAAACCCAATAGGAGCGCACGAAAGCGGACTTATAGGGTGAAGATCCTAAGGCATACCCTAACAACCTCGTGCCTTCATATAGCTCAGGTAGCAGTAGGTAAACCGCCAAAGCTTGGCATTTTCGGTGATGACTATGATACAGCAGACGGCACCGTCTTAGGGACTACATTCACGTTGTAGACCTTGCAAGAGGACATGTACTCGCTCTTAATAAGTTTACAGGAAGAGCTCTGGTAGGCGATATACAACCTCGGCAACAGGTAACGGGATTTCAGTTCTGAGGTCTCCATGCCTTTGAAAAGGCTTCGTGGTAAAGAGCTTTTCATGAGATAAGCCAAGACGTGACGGAGATGTGCCTGTATGCTGTGCTGATAGTTCGAAGGCTCCAAAGGAGCTTGATTCAAGGCGGAATACGGCATAGAGAGAATGCGCAGATTCTGGAGATGGCAGTCAATGAACCTGACGGATACAGGTCATAATAATATTTTTGCAAGGATTGCAAAAAGTGCAGCTGTAGTAATTACATCAACATGTGTCGAATACTTTTGACACATATATATAAGATAAAAGCCGCTTACATGGGTTAAACTTAAGCGGCTTTTTTCGCTGATAGCATTATTTTCGACCACAAAAATGTTCCTAATTTTGCAAGATTGTCATTGATGCTGAATATAACTATCATAAGCTCTGCCCAAACTTCACACCTATAGGCCCAAGGATGAGATGAGAAGTCCGCCTAAGAAGTTACTCTGTCCTGTAAAAAGGATTGCGTGAAAACATGGTAATAATAGCACCTATTATTACGACTATGAGTAAAAATAAAATAGAGCAGCTTAATCAACCTTTGTTGACATTACATGCATCGAAAGTTAAGGATGTTTCAGAAGAATGACTTTCTCCGTCCTAGCTGCACCAGCAACTTTCGTTAGAGCCCTGTTTATGCTGATTTGCACCGCTTCCTGAGCTCTGCTGATTTGTTCCGGTGAAAGTTCGCTGATCGATGTTACCTGCATTCTGCCGCCCAGCTCCACCAACGTCTCTGGTTGTTGTCTCGTCCATATTAGTTCCTCCTCATGAATATAGTTCCATACCATCGCGTCTCATTCGACTGATGAATATATATCACAAATAGTATGAGGTCGATTATACAACAAGATAAGAAAGTATAGTCTCTCTCTTACAGAAAATATCTATAAATTCCTGCGTTAAAATAAAAAACCGATGTTAAGGGATAAATTCATCGCGAAGAAGATGACAAATGTGGGTGTGCAATTTGTATAGTAAAAATAGAAAAATTTGTCGAAACTGATTACAAAAGTATAAAATGCATTATAATGTCAGTGTAAAATTCTTTGGTTCACTTCTAGAATGTGAATAGGTATCTCAAAATAATTATTTCAACAGAAACCAAAGATTAAATTTAATTTTTATTAAGAAGGAGAAAATTTGGGGAGAAAGATATTCTTGAAAAGAAACTTCTGGCGTTTAATGATGTACCCATGAATTTGAATGGTGTAATGTTTGATGCAAGGACGTGGTGAAGGAGGATGAATTATTTGATGCAAAGTTGAGCCAGTATAAAGGAGATGACAATAGACACAGATATCAGGATAGGGATGTGGTAAAACTTTGGAAACGCAAAGGAGTAATCGTATCGTTGATTGGTATTGAGAACTCAGGACATCCCTGATAAAGATATGGTCTTTAGGGTCTTTTCTGTATGATGGAGCTTTACAGAACCCAGCTTGCAGAAAAGGATGGCAAAAACCCTAAGTCAAGAGGAAAACAAAAGGAAGGAAGCAGCGAACAAGTGATAGAAACTGACACAGAAGAGATTTATCCTGTAATAACCTTTTGTAATATACTACGGAGAAGAGGAAATGAAGATGAAACCACTCTTCGAAAAAGGCTTAAAATAGAAGATGCGATTAAAAATATATAGGTGATTACATATTAACCTCATTGACTTGAAAAAATTAAGGAAGATGATATAAATAAGTTTAAGAAGGATTTCAAAGTTATAGCTGATTATATTGCAAAATGGAAGTAAAACAGACGACTACTGAAGATGGAAAGAACCATCCTGAGGAAGTGAGTGAACCTCATTCTAAGGCTGACAGGAGAAGAACTTCCCAGATCAAAATGATATTGGAAATGGAGGAAGTGATGGAAAGATTTTGAACCATTATTTGAAAGGAAAAGTGCAGAAGCCTAGAGCAGAAGGAAAGGCAGAAGGAAAGGCAGAAGGAAAGGCAGAAGGTGTGAAAGCTGCCTCAAGCGAGGGTTAATCAGTAGATTATTGACAGAGGTAAGAACGATGTCTCAAAAGATGTGTTGAAAATGATCTAAGACTATGGGCTTTATAAGCAGTATGGGATACAGTAGTTTCACAAAAGATTAAGTATCGCAATAGTATATTAATTTAGAATATTACTCCCTTTGCAGATTGCATAGCTAAAAGGGATGATTATTTTAAACCAATTCCCAAATTATACATGGATGACGTCCATACAATAGAATCCATAGAAATAGTCTGCCAAAATACGTGAAGCGTATCACATTAAATTGCGTAAAATCAAAATTCAACTAAATAACTCTCATCTCTTCTAAAATGTGAGCCGTAACCAAAATGTAACTCTAAAATGCTAAAATGCGATTAAGAGTGAAAGAGTGCTATATCCTGTCTAGCATATACAACAAACAGAATATACTTTTTAGGTAATGTTTTTAAGAAAGAAGAGGTAGTACTATGAGAAGTGAGAGGAAGAGAAGACGAACATTTCTAGCCAGATTTATGGTCTTACGACGATCAGAATCTCGCTAAGGGGTTAATCCGAGCGCATTAAAGTACGGATGAAGGGAACTATTATGTAAGAATGGTGAACCAACAACTGACGTGGGTATAACCATCAGTAAAGCCATGCCAAAGCATGGATTCGAATTCTGAAGTTAGTTTGAGATTGGAAACTCAAGGTCAAGCGTGAGTAGTAGTGTTGAGCACATTCAGAGATCCTGGATGTTGGTTTTGGTATTGATACATCTGCGCGATGAATGCAACCAGAATGAACAATGCACGCAGCAAAGGTGCATTTGTTAACAAGTTAATTAGCAATACTAGTAGCAAAACAAAAATTGAAATAGTTAAGTTTGCAAGAACAGGAGAAGAAGTAAGCGTTTAACAGATAAAAAGAATGAACTCATAAATAAAATAGATGAATTATCTTCCGGAGGCGGTACTTATACACAGGAAGGTCTTAAAAGGCGGAAGAGATATTAATCAATCTGGCGCTGACAGTTATGATTGTGATAAGTGATGGGGAACCCACTTATGCCTATGGAAAATATCCTGATTTTAACGATTGGAAAAATATCCAATTTCCCTATTAAGATAAATCCAGATACAGAGATCTGCAAGATGGAACAGATTGGGGTTGATAGGAAAAAGGATATAACTCAAATTTAAGAATTATATAGTAAAGCTGAAAACAGCAGAAATTGGGAATGGAACTTCAAAACTCATTTTATATAAATACCTTAATTATTGGCTGGATCATTTTTGGATATTTTATAATCCTTTACCTGTGGAACTGCCAAGAATATTCGTAAGAGTAATATTGATATTTATTCTGTTGGTACAGGGCTTAAACAAAACGAAAAGGCTAAAAGTTGTAATGAAAGGTATATCATCTAATGACAAATATGCTGGAAACAGGAGAGGATGGAGAATTATTAAATAATGTTTTAGCTAATTTAGCTGAAGATATAACTTCAAATCAAGATAGAAAAGGGTTCTATATCTGATCCTATGGGGCAGTATGTAAACTATCAAGATGGAAGTTTAACTAATACAGGTACTAAGGATGGAAAGGCAGACGATGGGCTTAATGAAATAATTGGAAAACTAGTTTCAAAGTATAACAACAATGTACTTACAATAGACGGTATAACATTAGGTAAGGGAGAAGAACTTTCCGTAAAAATATAAAGTAAAACTTAAAGATAATTGGAAAAGACGGCGAGTTCCATCCTGCAAACGGCACAACTACTTTATTGCCAGCTCCGAATGGAACTTCAATGAAGTTTAATGTTCCTGAAGTTAAGGCAGTGGCAGCTACAACTTCATTGACAATTACAGAAACAATGGGTAGGAGATAATGTCCCTGCCAATGTGTACTGTTAAGTTCAATATTAAGGCAGATGGTGCTAAATCAGACAATCAGATTGAAGTTAAAAAGATAATAAATGGACAGAGAGTAAGACGATTTGCCTAAGTATAAAAGCAGGTAGTGAAATTAAATATACTGCAGAAGAGATTGCAGGTAAAGATTGATGCTCTAGGTGGGAGATGTTGTACCCACAACTGATAAAGATGGTAATCTTTTACCTCACAGCAACCAACAGAAACACTGAAACACTATTAATTTCACAGTTAAAAAGACTGGGCTAATACCCTGATGAACTTAAGTTTGACGCAGAAGTCACAATAGCTGATGGTAAGCCTGGAGAGCATAAAGAATTTGAGGACAACTTAGCTGTATTTTAAGAACTTACCAAAGTATGATGTGGAAGGTAAAAAGATTAACTACACTGTTAAAGAAATGCTTGAAACCGGACAAAAAGAAGAAAACGAACAGATTACATTTGGTGAGTATATCTATAGCAGATTATCTTTACACTGAAAACGAAAAGGACAACAACCAAATACATCAACCAATGCAAGTAGTGTAGATCTTAAAGCAAAGGTAAAAATACTGACAGGGCGAGTTTAAATGACTTGAAGTTTGTATTTAAGAATGAAGCTACCAATAGTAGCTGACAATCGTTAAAATGTATGCTGTAGATTTTACGAATGAAGAATGGAAGCTATCATTGAATTACCAAAAATACAACGATGATAACTACACTTGCATACACAGTTAGCAGAAGAGAAGGTAGAAGGTTATACTGCAAATAAAGATAAAGTTACAGGAATAAATGCAATTAATAAAATTGCAGAATTTACTCAACACAAGAAAAACAAAGAACATTACAGTTATCAAAGAATGGAAGGATACACCTGAGAGCTTAAAGAAGGATGTAGAGTAGTTCTTACTGAAAACGGTCAGATCTCAACCAGAAAAGACGCTGTAAGGACAATTAAAATGATGATAAAGAACATAAGGTAGTATATACAAAACCTTCCTGAAACAGATACAGCGGGTAATAATAAAGTATTCTGTAAAAAGAAAATGTTGGAGCAGATTTTGAAGACAACGTAACTGAGGATAATGATGGAAACATCATAGTCACAAACACTTATAAAAACTTAAAGAAGATACTATAGCGTAATACTTAAGAAGGTATGGATTGGTGGCGTAGGCAACAACGCTACATTTAACTTCATCAACAAAAACTAAAGATGCTCAGAAAAGTTGTACTTAGTGCGCACTGAAGACCTAAAGAGGAGATAGTTGATCCTAGTGGACATGTAACTGGACTATGAAGTAAAGGGACTTCGCAAAATATGATGATGACGCTAATCTCATTGACTACATTGTAGAAGAAGTTACTAACAAAGCCTATACATTAAAAAGGTAATAATTCCATAGAGGTTAAAGCTGGTGATACAGCTACATTCACTAACGTTAGGTTGAGAGCAAGCTTACGCTTGAGAAAGATTGATTGGAGAAGTTGCAGAGCAGGCTAAATTTAAGATTGAAGGAGGTGGAGTAAGCAAAAGAAATTAAACTTACAAAGGATAAGAATAAGGACTGGAAAGAAAAATGTTGATCTTCCTGTATATGACTGAAGGAAAAAGTTATTAATACTATCACAGAGGAACCAGTTGATGGCTGTGAAGCTGTAAAGCCGGACTCAGACCTTAATTTTTGTTGATCCTACAAAACCCTATCGGGAATAGAAGTGTCAAATTTACAAACGTTGAATTACTTAAGCCACAGTTTACAGTACACAAGACTTCAGCAGGAGCCTGCTTCTAAGGCTACATTTGGTTTATTTGCTGATGGTAAAAGTGCTCCTGTAGATACCTCTTGAACTGACAGGGGAAAATGCTAAACCTTTGGGATCAAAGGTTTGGGAAGGTGTATTTACAAAAAGAAATTCCTGCGAAGGATATAAATGGAAATGCTATCAAATACGTAGTAAAAGAGCTTGATGCGTCAGGAAATTCTGCGTCAGATGAAGTTAAATTAGAAGGACGACATTTAAAGTTGTTGGTACTCCTGCTCGATACTGCTAATACTTACAACTTCAAAAGTACAGATATAACAAAGACTGATATTTCAGTAACCAAGACTTGGTTTGAAAAGTTCCTATGTATCAGCTTGTACACTTTGGTTTGTATAAGGTAAAAGCTGATGGTCTTGAATTGGTTGATAATGAAAATTATAAAACTTGAAAAATACTAGAACTTCTGTAGGACCGTAAGTTTCAAAGATGTTCCTGCTGTTGATGAAAAATGGAAACAAAAATCGAATATGTAATCAAGGAAGTTTATGGTGACAGACCTGATGCAGTCAACACTGGCGATACAGTAACCTTAGGTAAGACCAATTACAAAAGTGTCCTATGTTGAAAACGACAATATTACCAATACAGAACTTATTAACTTAACTGTAAAGAAGGAATGGGGAAAGAACGTTCCTGATATTGAAAAACATTCAGTGAAATCTCAGAATAACAGATGATTCCCGTTCTGATAAGAATGGTAAGAGCTTTTTGTTAAATGAGGCTAATGGCTGGAAAAATGGATTTTTACCGAATTACCCTTTACGATGTTAAGGGTGAGAAAATTAACTATACTGTAGTAGAGACTGAGATAAATGGAGATAAGGTTGATGTTGGAGATGATTATACTAAGTATCACCATTCAGCATTTGAAATAAATGTTGAGAATGCTGAAAATATAACTAAGTCTCAGACTATCACTATCAAGAACAGTATTGTAAATGCAAACAATGATGATTCTGATAATCGCACAATCAACGTTGTAAAAGGCTGGAGCGAAGGTGCTGAAAGAAAGCCTGTAACAGTTAAACTCTATCAGCTTGATACTGCCAAGGGCGAGATTGTTCCTGTAGAAAATGGAGAGACTGGAACTTAGAGCAGACAATCACTGGCAGACAAAATTTGAAGTTCCAAAGAAGGATAAAGATGGAAATGAAATTTCTACTACGCTGAAACAGCAGTGGTGGTAATGCAAAAAGTTGATGAAAGCAAATTAAGCCCTAACCTGTATAACGAGGGCTACCAGATAGGAGAATATGAGGTTAGTATAGTTGAACTTACAAGCGATGAAGAAGGTGCAGAAATTGGCAACCACGGTTTCTACATCCTTACACAGCCACAATAAAGAAGTTAAGCCGGAAGAAAAAGGTAAACATCAATGTTACATGAAGAAATGGCTCATACCTGATAACTCGGAATATGTAAAACCTGTTAGGGTGAGACTCTTTATAAAAAGCAGGAGAATATCTGGTTCCTGTAAGCGATGCTACAGACCTGACATTAGATGCTAACAACAAATGGAACGGAAAGTTTGCAGACCCTTGACAAGTTTAATAATGACGGTGACCAGATTGAGTACTATGTAGTTGAGGTTGAGTTGGTGATTATACAAAAAGAAATCATTAGTTTAGATCAAATAAGTGTGAATGGTTACACGATTGGAAGATATACGTTACTGTTGATGGAAACGGAACAGACAATGTTGTAATCTCAAATGATGTTGCTTTGATTGATGTAACTAGCAGTTAAGAACTGGATTGAGCTACACCTAGACAGGCTGTTGAGTTTACATTGTATAGCAAACAGGGTGAAAAACCTTGTACCAACTGGATAAAACAGTGACATTAAATGGCACAGATGAAAACACAGTTGCAACATTTACTGAACTTCCAAGGCTTGATAATGAAGGTAAGCTGGTTGTATACTACGTTTATGAAACAAAGATAGGTGCAACCCTATTACATTAAATCCCACAGCTGTAGAAACAATGGATTATTCTGTAGATGTAAGTGGTGGAAAGTATTCAGTAGTGTTACAGATAATGGTACTACTGGGGACAAAAAGGTTATAATAAGCAAACACCTTTATCCCTAACCTGTAATACCTGTAATCCCAGGTGGAGATACTCCTGTAATCCCTGTGGAACTCCAATAATCCCACCTGTAGCTCCAACACCTAACCCTAGTACACCTGTGGTAGATGTTCCTAATAACCCTTCACCTCAGGGACCTGCTACACCGGTTAATGATGGTGATGAAGACAATGGGGTAACAGAAATCGACGAAGATGATGTACCACAGGGTGATGGCAAGGAAGTAAAGAAAGATAATAAAGCTAACAAAGACACAGTTGACATTACTGATAATAAGGCTCCAAAGGGAACTGCTAACCTTCCTAAGACAGGTGGAGAAGCAGGAAACTTCCTTTCAATTATTGGTTTGGGACTTATCGGACTCGGCCTTGTTATAAGGAGAAGAAGATAACCAATAACACAAATGAATAGCAGTGATGCATTCAGCCCCCTCCCTATGGGAGGGGGTTCTCTCTTTGCCGGGTAATGCAATATGTAAAAGGTTTGGCAAGGCAGTAGAAAAATTAGAGATTTTGTGTTAAACTAAGTACCTAGTGTCATGATTACAGCTAGGAATGATTGAGAGGTTTTATACTTTGATAAGAAAGATGTTCAAGGTATAGTTTTTGGCTAAGTCCGTGACTTTCCAGGATTTTTGCTGTTAGAAAGGATAATGTTGTGAAAAAAATGATAAACAAGGGAAGACAGGCATTTCAGGAAGATTAAAAGCTTTTACTTTGCCTGGCCTTTAGTGCTATGTACCATTCTCATAGCGATGAACGCAGCAATCTACATCATAGATGCAGATGTGGCAATACTTGTAACTCTTTTTATCTTCGTATATGCACTGTTAGCTATAGCCATATACATATTTGGCAAGGTTGGCTTTAAGGCGGAGCTTACCCGCTATGCCTTAGAAGTAGCTGATACAGAGGCGGCCATGCTTAACGAGCTTGAGGTGCCTTATGCGATTGTGGATGAAAAGGGGAATATTTATTGGTTCAATGATGCCTTTTATGACATTTCAAACTCTGAAAATGTGGATAAGAAGTCGCTTCTTGCTATCTTCCCGGAACTTGAAAACACGCTAAGCTCTATGGAAGACGAGGATGTAGAAGAAGTAGTTAAGAAGGATGACAAGGAGTACAGGGTAGTATTTAGAAGGTGTGCAGATGAGGCTATTAAGGCAAAGCAGGGGAGCTTTCAGGATGGAAGCATATCAGCCTTTTTCTATGATATCACAGAGATAAATACTTCTTAAGGGAAAAACTATGACAACAAGATGATAATGGGGCTTCTTTATATCGATAATTATGAAGAAGCACTTGAGAGCATTGATGAGGTTAAGCTTTCCCTCCTTTCTGCCCTCGTAGAAAGAAAGATAACCAAGTTTATGCAGAGTATAGATGCGGTTACAAGAAAGCTTTGAGAAGGATAAGTACATTGTTATATTTAAGAATAAATATCTGGATCAGCTAAAACAGGATAGATTTTCTATTCTAGATGAGGTAAAGGGAGTAAATATCGGTAACGACATGGTTGCAACCATTTCCTTTGGTATAGGTATATCCAGGAGTCCCTATACTCAGTCCTCATGACTTTGCCAGAGCAGCTATAGATATGGCGCTTGGACGAGGCGGAGATCAGGTAGTACTTAAGGAAAAGAACAACATAGCTACTTTGGTGGCAAAAGCCAGCGTACAGGAACCAACACCAGGGTTAAGGCCCGTGTTAAGGCAATATGTCCCTTAGCGAACTTATAGAAGCTAAGGATAACGTGCTCATTATGGGACATAAGAACAGCGATACTGACGCTATTGGAGCTGCAATCGGAGTTTACCGTATCTGTAGAACATTTAATAAGACAGCACATATCGTTATTAATGATATTTCTTCTTCCATTGCCCCTACAATAGAGAGGATGAAGGCTACCTCTGAAAACGGATCAGAGCTTTTTGTTACGGGCGAGAAGGCACTCACTATGGTAGATAAGGATAATGAGTGCTTGTTGTGGTTGATGTAAATAATAGTGAGTTTGTGGAGTGTGAGGAGCTGCTCAATAAGGTAAGCACCATAGTCCTCCTTGACCACCACAGACAGGGGCCTACAACTATCAAGAATACTGTACTTTCTTACATAGAAGAATATGCTTCCTCTTCCTGTGAGCTGGTTGCAGAGATACTTCAGTATATGACCTTGATGTGAAGATGACATCTACAGAGGCAGCTGCAATGTACTCAGGTATAATGATTGATACCAATAACTTCCTTGTAAAAACGGGTGCAAGAACCTTTGAAGCTGCGGCCTTCCTTAGGCGAAATGGAGCTGAGGTTACAAGGATAAGAAAAGAATTCAGAACAGAGATGGATGAATTCAAATTAAAGGCAAAGATAGCAAGTATGGCTGAGATATACCGTGGTGCATTTGCCTTTGCAACCTATACAGAGGGCGATAACAAGGACAAGAATAGAGTTATACTCGGTGCTAAGGTAGCCAACGAACTTATGAATATATCCAATGTAAAGGCTTCCTTTGTATTTACCTCCCATGTGACAACGAGGTATACATTTCAGCCCGTTCGATAGATGAAGTGAATGTGCAGCTGCTTATGGAAAAGATAGGCGGAGGAGGCCATTTATCTGTTGCAGGTGCTCAGCCTAAGGGAGTTACCATAGAAGAGGCAGAAACTATGGTCAAAGAACTGCTTGATAGCTGCATTGAATCAGGAGAAATATCGGTTTAGATAAAAAGGAGGATGTTATGAAGATTATTTTGTTACAGGACGTGAAAAACCTCGGTAAGAAGGGAGATCTTGTAGAGGCAAATGACGGTTATGCCAGAAACTTTATCATCCCAAAGAAACTTGGAGTAGAGGCAAGTCCGAAGAACTTAAATGACCTCAGACAGCAGAAGTTAAACGAGGAGAAGAAACAGGCTGAAATCTTTGCGGAGGCTGAGAGCATGGCAGCCGCACTTAAGGGCAAGGTGGTTAATCTTTCCATAAGAGTAGGTAAGGAAGGAAAGGTATTTGGCCAGATATCCACTAAGGAAATTATGGATGAGACCAAGAAGCAGCTTGGCATTGAGATAGACAAGAAGAAGATAATAAGTGATGCTATAAAAGGCAGCAGGCAATTATAAAATACAGGTAAAGCTCCACCCTAAGGTAGTTGGAGAACTTAGTGTAGAGGTAAAAGAAGAGGTATAAGATGGCAGAAGAGGAGCTGATTAAGAAAAACCCCGCCTCACAGCAAATCAGCAGAGCAATCTGTAATAGGCTCCATGCTTTTGGACCCGGAGACTGTGATTACTGTATCCGAAATGCTTGAAGCGGACGATTTTTGATAAAAGATAGGCCTTATATTTTCTGCAATTATCTCCCTGAAAAAGAAGGAAAGCCTATAGATATAGTCACAATAGAGAATAAAAATAAGAAATGGAACATCCTCTTGGGGCTATAGAGATAGATGTCTTAAGAGAGCTATTGCTGGCTGTTCCTACCTCTGTAAATGTGGCTCATTATGCAGAAATAGTATACAAGAATTCGTTGCTTAGAAAGTTTATCAAGGTGACTGAGGAGATTTCCTTAACTGTTATGCAGGAGAGTCTACCTGGAGGATGTTTTACAGCTACAGAGAAGAAGGTGTTTGACCCTGCTTTCAAAAAGCGCTATGTATCTGATTCTACCGACATAAAGCAGGTTATTATATCGGTTGTTGAGAGCATAGCCGCTGCCTCAAAAAGTGGAGTGCACAGTTACAGGTATACCCTACAGGCTTCCACGACCTGGACTACAAGATGGCGGGACTCAGAACTCAGACCTGATTCTGATAGCGGCAAGACCGTCCATGGGTAAGACAGCCTTTGCCCTCAATATAGCTGAATATGACTGTTAAGAAAAATGTGACTACAGCCATATTTTCTCTCGAAATGTCAAAGGAGCAGCTTGCCAGCGTATCCTGCTATGAATTCAAGGGTAGATTCCCAAAAGCTAAGAACCGAGACCTTTTCGGATCAGGAGTGGGGAGATATTGTAGACAGTGCAAGAATCATTGAGGGACAAATCTTGTTATTGACGATACCCTGGTATTTCTGTAACTGAGCTTAGAAGTAAATGCAGGAAGCTAAAGCTTGAGAAGAACCTAGGGCTTGTGATGATAGACTATATCCAGCTTATGACGGCAGGAAGCAAAACATTCTGAGTCAAGACAGCAGGAGATATCAGAAATATCCTGTTCCTTAAAGGCTCTTGCAAGAGAGATAAATGCCCCTATTATAGCACTTTCCCAGCTTTCAAGAAAGGTAGAGAGCAGGGATGACAAAAGGCCTATGCTTTCTGACCTTCGTGAGTCCGGGGCGATAGAGCAGGATGCCGATGTGGTTATGTTCATATCTAGGATGAATACTACAATAAGGATACGGAGACACCGGGAGTAACTGAGATTATCATCGGTAAGCAGAGAAATGGTCCTATTGGAACCGTTAAGCTTGGATGGAAGAGCGAGCTTACGAAATTTGTTAACATTGAAAGAGAAAAACACTGACAGGTTGACAGGGTAATGTTTGATGCGAGCAGGCTAACGCTTGAAACAGACGAGCAGACAAAAAGTAATAAATGAATTGATTAAAATATATAAAGATTTAGGTGAAAACAACATAAATCCTGAGGAAAAACTGAAAGATTTCGTAGGACATACACATATTCAGATGCTTGTAGGATTTTGTTTAGGCATTACTGTAACTTTAATATATTTTTGTTTGTAATTTCAGATAATCTATGTTAAAAATCTAGTTGATAAAAATTGTTTCTGCTTAAAATGATTTTTGGATATGATGGTAAATTGTTTAAGGATTTGTGAGGAGAGTAAAATGCGTACAAAAAGAACTGACTGTTTCAAAAAGATTTTTCTATGTTGCCTGATGCAGTAGCTGAGCTAGTTCAGACAGCCTGTAAGTTCGAAAGCAGTAGCTATGCTATTGCAGATGAAAAGAGAATCAATCTTAAGAGCATAATGGGTGTTATGTCTCGTAGCTATAAAGAGCAAAAGAGCTAGTCATTGAGATTGACGGGCGGATGAGGATGATGCCATTGCCTGTCTGCAGGGCTTTTTGAGCTAATCAATATCTAATTGAAAATTTTTGCAAATATAGGAAAATTATGCCTGCTTATAGCAGGCATTTTTAACCAAGGTGGAGGGTGTATGGCAGTTCAATATGTTATTGGTGGAACCGGCTGTGGCAAGTCTGAACTTTGCTTTAAGAAGATAGTAAAAGAGGCAGAAAAGAATCCGGATAAAAATTACTTTGTAATAGTGCCTCGAGCAGTTTACCTTGCAGACACAGAGGGATTTGGTGCGTCTAAGTTCAAAACGGAGCAACTGATGAACATAGATGTGCTTTCCTTTATGCGCCTTGCCTACAGAGTGTCTCGAGGAGCTAAATATAAAGGAAAGGCTTGTACTTGAAGATACCGGCAAAAATATGATAATCAGAAAGCTGCTTAGCGGTCTGAAGAGTGAGCTTAAGTTCTACAAAAACCTGGTAGGCAGACAGGGATTTTACCGAAGATATCAAATCTCTTTTAAGTGAGCTTATGCAGTACGGAATTACACCTGGGACCTCGCAGATATCGAAGAGAAAAACTACCTCCTGTACTTGCTGCCAAGCTCCACGACACTAATCTAATCTATAGTGCATTTAACAACTATAAAAAGAAAAATATGTATCAGCTGAGCAGATTCTAGATGTGCTTGCCTCTGAAATCAGTAAGTCAAAGCTCCTTGATGGTGCGGTTATCTGCTTTGATGGGTTTACGGGATTTACCCCTGTACAGCTTAAAATATGGATTTACTTTTTATTAAAGGCAGAGCATATACTCATTACCCTTACTATCTCTAAGAAAGAATATTACAGTGAAAATGATGAGAAATTCAGCCTGTTTCACCCAAGTAAGGATACCATAAACAGGGTAAATAAACTTGCAAAAGACAGAAAAGTGAATATAGCTAAGCCTGTAATTGCTGATTATGAAGGCAAAACATGTGAGCTAAGCCTCCTTGAAAAACAGATATTCAGATATCCTATAAAGGAGATTAAACAGGAAAAAGGGCGGTATCTGTTTCTGTCTATAAGAACTAAAGGAAGAGGCAGAGAGCCTTATACCGCTTATTTTTATCTCTTGTAAGAGATGAGGGGCTTAGGTACAGGGAGATTGCTATTGCTACAGGTGATATGGAAGAATACGGGGAAGTGGTTGCAGACACTTTCAGCTAAGGATATTCCGTACTTCCTCGATAGCAAGAAAACAATATCAGACAATCCCTTTGTGGAATATATAAAGGCATCGATACTGGTTATAGAGGAAAATTTTACATACGATGCAGTAATGAGGTACCTAAGAAGCGGATTTGCAGATGTGGGATATTAAGGATGTAGACATATTTGAAAACTATATACTAAGAAGGGAATAAAGGGGCTTAAGAGGTATCAGAAAAGCTTTTTAAGTGTAGAGCCCACAGATGAAGAGAAAATAGTGCTGAGAGTATAAGGGATAATCTTGTAAAGAAGTTTACCCCTTTTATATGAGGTTTTAAAAGCTAAGACATCTTTAGCGTCAGACTATATCACAGCGCTTTATAACTTTGTGGTGGAGGATTGCTGTGAAGAAAGGCTTATGAAGCTTAGCGCGGACTTTGAAAGTGAAGGAAGGATGATAGCTGCAAAGAATATGCAGCCTGCTACAAAATAGTAATGTCTGTCTTTGATAAGCTTTATGAGCTTCTCGGAGATGAAAAACTTAGTATAGAAGAGTTCAGATCTATACTTGAATCAGGCTTTGCAGAGGGAAAAGGCGGGCTTTATTCCGCCGGGACTTGACCAGATAGTAATAGGAGATGTGGAGCGTACCAGACTTAAGGACATCAAGGTGCTTTTCTGCCTTGGCTTTAATGAGGGAAAGGTGCCAAAGTCAGGAAGTACCAGGGGAATAATAACAGATGCTGAAAAGGAGAAACTTAGTAGCCTGATACCAAGCTTGCTCCTACGGCAAAAAGAAAAGAGCCTTTAGGGAGCAGTTTTATATCTATATGCTATTTACTAAGCCCACAGAGAGGTTATATGTATCCTACAGTGTTTCGGACATGGAGGGAAAGCCCTTTCAGCCATCAGTCTTTGTAACGAGGCTTAAGGCAGTCTTTAGTAAGGATAGCTTTTGAAGAGCCTAAAGCCTTATCTTTACTTGATGAAATCAGGAAAAGACGGTGGACTGGGACTCAATTCTTACGGCTGTTAAAAAGAGGGACTTAAAGGATGAAACCATTATAAATCTGATAAAAATATTATCAGACTCATAAGGATGACAGATATAACAAAAATAATAAGCGGAACAGCTTCAAAGGCGATGGAAACAGCCTTGAGGAGTATATTGCAGCGAATCTTTATGGGAAGCTAAAGGGCAGCGTTACAAGGCTTGAGCTCTTTTCTTCCTGCAGCCTATGCTCATTTTATAAAACATGGTCTAAAGGCTTAGGAGAGAGCTGAATATGAAATCCAGCCAATGGATATAGGAAATATCCTCCACGAGGTACTGGAAAAGATTTGCAAAGAAGGTGGTTGAAAGCGGAGAGAGCTTTGCCCTGCTCTCAGAGGAGAAAAGGTGGCTATTCAGGCAGAAAGCCTTGCTGAGACCTTTGACTATGGTGATGATATCTTTAAGTCTTCCTCCCGAAACAGCTACCAGCTTGAAAAGGCTAAGAAGGATAGCTGACAGAGCTGTAAGAACTGTGCTTACCCAGATTAAAAAGGCTCATTTACGCCTGTGGCCTTTGAGGAGGAGTTTGTGACAGGAGGCTTTAAGGGCAGGATAGACAGGATAGATACTGTGATTTCAGACTATCTCCTGACGGCAGCCTGCTTTGCAGAGAATAAGGAATTTTCCGGATTTAAGAAATGCGAGTATGTAAGGGTAATTGATTATAAGTCAGGCAGTAAAAGCCTTGACCTGGATAGAGCCTATTATGGACTTGATTTGCAGTTATTTACTTACCTTAACTACATAAGAAAAGAGTTCGGAAAGAAAAGAAAAGACAATCTCATCATTCCGTCAGGAGCATATTATTTTCACATAGATGATCCTGTTGTTGACTTTGGAGGAGGAGAAGACGCCATTCTAAAAGAACTTAGATTTGACGGCATCACCCTATCAGGTAATCACAATATAAGTCTGATTGACGAGGCTATGGTGTACAATAACACTCTTACCCCGCAGGCTGATTCGGATGTAATTAAGCTAAAGACTAAAAAGACGGGGGAGCCAAGTAGCACTACGAGACTCTCATGTAAGTGGTGAAATGAATGAACTCATAGACAACTCAGAGCTTGAGATAGAAAAGTCAAAGAAGAGGATACTAAGGGGCGAAATATATCCAAAGCCTTATAGCCTTGGAAGTGAAAAAGGCTGTGACTACTGTGAATATAGAGGGCTCTGTGGTTTTGACTTAAAAATGCCGGGATATAACTATAACAGGCTGAAAAAGATAGATAAGAAGTGCTTTTTGAGGAGCTTAGGGCTAAGCTGGAGGGTGAGAATGGAAAGAAAAATGGACTGATGAACAGCCTGCAGTCATAGAGCATAGAGGTGGAAATCTCTTGGTCTCTGCTGCGGCAGGCTCCAGGCAAGACTGCTGTCCTCATAGAGAGAATAATGGGAAGAATCCTTTGATGAAACCTCCAATCAACATAGACGAGCTTTTTGGTTGTTACATTTACAAGGGATGCCGCAAGGAAATGAAGGAGAGGATAGGCTCTGCCATAGCGGAGAAACTAGAAGTTGAGGTAAATAACGATCCGGACTCACAACTTGCAAGCGAAGGCTTATGAAGCAGTCAGCACTGCTTTCTGAAGCTAATATGAGCACTATTGACAGCTTTTGTAAGAAGGTTGTTATAGAGAATTTTGAAAGAGGCTGGAGATAGATCCCGCAGTTAGAACAATGGATGATACTGAGGGTGTGATTATAAGAAAAAGGTGATCGAAGACCTGCTTGAAGAGGAGTATGAGAGAAAGGACGATGACTTCATCAACTTTGTGGAATACTTTGCCAGAGGCAAGTCTGATAAGGTGATTGAAGAGCTGATTCTTCAGTTGTATAGATTCTCGGAAAGTCTGCCAGACAAGGATGGCTGGTTTGACAAAGAATTAACAAACAAAGAAGGGGCCTTTGCAGGCTCTGGAGTTTGAGAGTATTTTGCTTGAATTCTGTATGGAAATGCTTATAGAGCTAAGGAGAGAGGCGGAGACATTTGTAAGCCTGTCTCTTTCTCCATACGGGCCTAGCTCAGTATGAGGAGGCAGGAAGCAGTGATGTGGCTCTGTTTAACCTCTATCTTACAGGCTGATAGTTTTGGAAAGCTCATACAGCTTACAGGAGAGGTAAGTTTTGGAAGGCTCTCTACCAAGAAGGTACCGGATGTGGATGAGGAAAAAGAAAGAACTTGCCAAGAATATCAGGGATGCCTACAAAGAAAGCTTCAACAAGCTAAGAGAGGACTTCTTTCTGAGAGTGTGGAAGACATAGAAAAATCAAGGCTTGTTACAGCAAGGGTTATAAGAGAACTTATCAGGCTCACAAGGGCGTTTTGATGAGGCGTATGCTGCTGAAAAAGAAAAAGAAATGTGGTGGATATTTCCGACTGGGCTCATTTTGCCCTCCAGGTACTTACATTGATTGTGAAGGCAAGCCTACCGAGGCTGCAAAGGTATATAGTGAGCAGTTTGCAGAGATAATGATAGATGAATATCAGGACTCCAACCTCCTTCAGGAAAGCATCTTAACCTCCATAGCAAGGGAAGATGGCGGAAAGTCAAATATTTTTATGGTTGGGGATGTGAAGCAGAGCATATACAAATTTCGACAGGCTAAGCTCGAGCTCTTTATTGAGAAGTATAACAGATACCTGAGGGGAAAAATGAAAAGAAGAATAGACCTTCACAACAACTTTAGAAGCGGTGCAGAGGTCATAGGCTCTGTAAATGCTGTATTTGAAAAGACGATGATAGAGGAGCTTGGCGGCATAGTTTATGATGAGGCGGCAAGGCTTGTTAAGGGAAGAGTGGACAAGGAGGAGGATGCCCTAAACATCACAGAAGTCCTGATTTACGACAAGGACAGTGAAATACCAAAAAGAACTCTTAAAGCTAAGTGACATAGAGCTTGAGGCTCACCTTGTGGCAGGCAGGATAAAGGATTTGATGAAAGAGAAAAAAGAGGGGAAAAGGAACTTAAATTCAGCGATATAGCCATACTTCTTAGAACCAATGTGGAGTGGGCTGAGAGCTTTAGAAGGGTGCTTATCTCAGAGGGTGTTCCTGCTGTCTGTGAGTCAAGTACTGGCTACTTCTCGGCTTGGGAGGTACAGGTGATGCTGGCTCTTCTTAAGATACTTGACAATCCGCATCAGGATATCCCGCTTGGAACACTTCTCCTTTCTCCTATAGGAGGCTTTAGCGAAGAAGAACTTGCAAAACTCCGTATAAATGCCAATGAACTCGAAAAAGATGAGGCTGACCTCTGGGAGGTGATTAATCTTTCGGAAGATGATAAGTGTAAAAAGTTCATAGACTGGCTGAATGAAAAAAGGTCTAAACTGGTGTTTACCCTGTTCTATGAGTTAATAAAGGAACTATTCACAGAAAGCAATTTTTATAGCTTCGTAAGCGCTTATGCCATCGGGGAGAAACAAGGGCTGCAAACCTGATATGCTTGTCTCTAAGGCTAAGGCATTTGAAGCTACCTCTTTACACGGAACTGGGCATTTTGTAAGATATATAGACAGGCTTAGAAAATACGAGGTAGACTTTGGTGAAGCAGGGGTAGGCGGTGTGGATGGTGAGGATACTCTCCATCCACAAGAGCAAGGGCTTCAGTATCCCGTTGTCTTTGTAAGCGGGATGTCAAAAGAGCATGAACAATCAGGATTCAAGGGCGGCTGTGGTTATCCACCCGGGAGCTTGGAATAGTATAGATGATTTTAATATAGAGACAAGGGAGAAGAAGTCCACTATAGCAAAGAAGATGGTGGCCAGAAAGCTTAGGCTTGAAAAATGTTGCAGAGGAGATAAGACTTTTATGTAGCTATGACGAGGGCAGAGGACAAGCTGATACTTACAGCAGAGCTGTGACAAGGTGGAGGAGAGGCTTGGTATCTGGGAAAATGATGAGCAGAACTTCCTCTCGCTTTCAAAGACTAATTCTCTCCTAGACTTTTGCTATGCCTGCCCTCATAAAGGAGAAGGAGGAAGGCAGGCTCGTTACTATTAAGGGAGCGGGGAGCTGGTAGATAAAAGCCTTGACGAAATGGCGGAAAAAGAAGTGGTTAAAGAGTGACATTTCAAACCTCATAGAAAATCTCCTGAGACTGAGAACTACGAGGAATTAAGCAGGTTAATCACTAAGGAAAGAGAATATATCTATCCTTTCAATGAGGCTATAGGGCTAAAGAGTAAGATGACGGTATCTGAGCTTAAAGAGACTGCATCTGGAGGAGGAAGAAGGAGGAGATACTCCTTTTGAAGGTGAGATAAAGACTGATTTTGAGACTTACATACCTGAATTTATGAGGGAAGAGGCTGAGAAGGTGGAAGGAGCTGCAAGGGGAACTCTCTACCACAGCATCCTTAGCAGGCTTGACTTTGGAAGGTCTTATGATGAGGCTTTGCTTAAGGATTATCTGAGAGTCTTGTAATTGACATAACAGAAGAGGAAATGAAAAAGCATTGTCATAAAGCACTTTATGAATTTCTTTAAGAGCAGGCTGTATGAGAGATGAGTAAGGCATTTCTTAAAGATAAGCTATACAGGAATCCCCTTTTGTTATGGGGATGGATGCAGGAGCTGAGAAGTGAAGGAAATGGTTCTCGTACAGGGTATTATAGATGCCTGGTTTATGGAGGACGATGATGTAATCTTAATGGACTATAAGACTGACAGGGTATATGGAGATAAAGGAGCTAAAGAGCTAATAAAAAGATATAAGGTTCAGCTTGATAACTACGCCCTTGCCTTAAAGAGAATCACGGGAAAAGAGCCTAAGGAGAAGATTATCTATTCATTTTCACTTGGAAAAAGAAGTGTATGTAGAAGATTGATTATAGTATTTTGCCGGCTATTTTTATTAGTTTTACAGGGCAGGAAGGAGAAATGTGGAGGCTTATTTGGGATTTGCGGAAGTATATGATAAATTTATGGACAATGTGCCTTATGATGAGTGGACTAAGTACCTCATAGGCCTGCTTAAAGAGAAAACGGTGTCAAGGGAGGACTGGTGGCTGAGCTTGGCTGTGGCACCGGCAATGTCACAACTAGACTAAAGGCAGCAGGATATGATATGATAGGTATAGACACCTGCATACATGTTGCAGGTAGCCGCGAGAAGGAGACTAAAGGGGAGGGGATATCCTCTATCTCTGCCAGGATATGAGAGAATTTGAACTTTACGGGTACGGTGGGTGCAGTGGTCTGCATCTGTGACGGGCTTAATTATATCTTAGAAAGGCCTGACCTTGTAAAGGTATTTAAGCTAGTCAATAACTACTCTTGATAGGGACGGAGTATTTATCTTTGACTTAAAACACCATTTATAAATACGAAACCTCTTAGGAGACAGCGTAATAGCTGAAAAACAGGGAAAATATGAGCTTTATCTGGGATAATTATTATGATAGTGAGGGAAAGGATAAATGAGTACGACCTTACCATTTATCTGGAAGATGGCAGGGATGAAAAAGGGAAGATTTTTAAGATTTGATGAAATTCACTACCAAAAAGGGTTATACTATAGAGGAGATAAAGGAGGCTCTTGCCGAGGGAGGGCTTCAGTTTGTGGCTGTCTCATGACGCATTTACAAGGGAGGCACCTAAGGAGGAGAGCGAGCGTCTTTACTTTATAGCTAAGGAAAAATATCAGGAAGGAAAAACATACAGGTAAGTATATGAAAGATTATGTAGTAAGGGCAGTTGCGGCAGGAGGAGAGGTAAGAGCCTTTGCCTGCACAACCAAAATATCTGTAGAAGAGGCAAGGCTTCACCACGACAGTCTGCCAGTGGCAACAGCAGCACTTGGAAGGCTTCTTTCAGCAGGCTCTATGATGGGGCTTATGATGAAGGGGAAAATGACAGGCTCACACTTCAGATTAAAGGGAGATGGACCCTATCGGAGGACTTATAGTCACAGCAGATTCTAAGGCAAGGGTGAAGGGCTATGTCTATAACCCTGATGTAGAGCTTCCTCTTAAAGTCGGAAGGAAAGCTTGATGTAGGGGCTGCAGTAGAAGTGGGAGAGCTGACCGTCATCAGAGATATGGGACTTAAGGAGCCTTATGTGGGAAGAACCAACCTCATTACAGGTGAGATAGCAGAGGATTTGACATATTATTTTGCATCCAGTGAACAGGTGCCAAGCGTGGTGGCTCTCGGAGTTCTTGTAGATAGGGACCTAAGCGTAAAGAGGGCTGGAGGCTTCATTATCCAGCTAATGCCGGGGGCAAGCGATGAGACCATAGATGCCATTGAGAAGAAGATTCCTATGGTGACTTCTGTAACAGGTATGCTTGATGAGGATATGACTCCTGAGGAGATTCTAACCTTTATACTTCAAAGATTTAAAATGTTGAAATCACAGACAGGACGGAGACATCCTTTTTACTGTGACTGCAACAAAGAAAGAGTGGAACAGGTGCTTATAAGCATAGGGGAGAAAAGATTTGACCTCGCTTTATGAAGAGGATAAGCCTGTAGAGGTATGTTGTCAATTCTGTGGCAAAAAATACGAGTTTTCCACAGAAGAAATAGGGAATTTATTAAAATGTGGGAAATAGGTAATAAATCTAACACAGTTCAGACATATATTGATGTTAAAGTGATAAAGCCCTAACTGGGGTAAGTTAATAGTTTTATGCGAAGGGAGATTTAGATGAAAAATAAATTTTTAGCTATGTTTCTTGCAGGAACAGTGGCTTTTTGGTAGCTTCTCAGTGTGTCACCGAGAGAAGAGGCTAAGGCGGCAATTGCATTTTTATACGACAAGAGTAGTCCAAACTCTATGCTGACTCTTAGGAAGGCGAAGGAAGTTTATATAGGGCAGAAAAAACTTGATATTGACTACAGCATAGGAGGAAGAACCTCGGGTGTTAAGGGAAGCTGGAAGTCTTCCAATAAAAATGCGGCAACCGTATCAAAAGACGGTGTGGTGACTGCGAAGAAGCCCGGACTTACGGTTATCAGCTTTACCTACACAGTGAACAAGAAGCAGATTACAATTAAGTGTAAGGTGAATGTAAACAGCGGAGTTGACAGTCTTTCATAGCAGGGAACAGGCAAGTTTGACGGCACCATGCCTACAGACTCAATCATACAGTTTAAGTCTGTTGCAAAGGCAGGAAGTAACGAGTTAAAGCTTAGTCCGGGAAGAAAGCAGACCTATGGCATTTTCTATGACTTATTTGCAGATGAAGCCTGCACCATACCGGCATCTTCAGCCATTGCTACCATAACCTCATCAGGCTTTTTAGTTGCAGGACCTACGGCAAGCAAGGTCTATGTGAGGGCTTCTGTAAAGAGCAGCAGGAATGCCACTCCAAGTGTGAAGAGCAATGTAATAGGAGTTGACATAAAGGATAGGACACCTGTTTCCACACAGGCAGCAGTTAAGGAAATTGTTGTTGAAAATATGGAGGCACCTCTTGCCACCCTTAGTGACAGCGGTATGAAGGCTGAGGTTAGATATAAAGCTTCTTGACCAGTATGGCAATGATGTTACTAGAGATGTTAGATTTGCAGGCAAGACCAGCGCGGTCTGGGAAGGGAACAAGCCTGTAAACCTTGTAGCAGACGGCAAATTCCTTATAGATTTGGAGCCTAACCAGACAGTTGGTTATGTAGGAAGATTGAAATATAACCTATGGAGGTGCTACTCCCTATAACCAAGGAAGTTCAGATTAAGATAGGCAATCCAAGCTATATTAAAAGACCTTCAGATTATGGGTATATACAAGCGTACACTCACAGGTTATGTGAAGGTAATGGATAACAATACATTTTTAACTGCTGGAACTGTGATTAATTCCTTTGGAGGTACAAGTTCACTCAATACCATTCCTGAGTCTTACTACGTGCTTGTAAGGGCAAGGGACAGTGCGGGTAACAGCATCTATAATGCAGGTATTCCACAGAGTAAGATATCCCTTGTAATCACAGGCAACACTGGTCTTGTGCTTGATACAGCGGATGGAAAGCTTCAGACTATTTCGCCTGTAACAGTAGATGGAGAGACCTTCCTTACCTATCCTCTTAAGGCAGCAGTTCTTACGACAGGTACAGTAAATATAAGAGCGGTAGCTGTAGGAGGTATGGCTAACAATGCTATGGATTCTAAGGTTAGTGAGGGTGCAAGTGTAGGCTCATTGGAAATAAGCGGTGGAGGAGTTGTGGGCAAGGAGAACCTCATTAACTTCACTCTTAAAAATGCTTCCAAATACATGTAGTAACCAGATATGAGGAAGTGCTTTCAACTCTAGGGCTTAATGACAACGGAGCAGGAAAGGTATATATCATGCCGGGTTCAAGTATCCTAAGTTCAGACAACGGCTCATACTTCTATTTCAGTAAGAATGCGCAGACAGGGAATGGCAGAGCTCTACTATATGCCATTTGCTACAGCTCTTAAGGGAGCATCTGTAAGTGCTGAAACAATTACCGTACTTAAGGGGACGCCTGCTTCAAAAACCTGGGCTCTTGTAGTTAAGGCTCAGTAATATATTATGATACAAGGATAAGTGCAGCTGTAGCAATCCTGTATCATAGGGTGTCAAATACATTTGTCACCACATCAAATACAAGGTACTGGAGTTTTCATGAAGAATTTTATAACGGAGTTTAAGAAGATATTAACAGAAATCAGGGTGAACATCTTTAATTTGCTTCGTTGGTGCATATTTGCCACATTGGTAGGCCTCTTTGTAGGAGGCATCAGTGTGGCATTTTTCAGCACTTGACATCAGAGCAAATAACTTACTTGAGACTTATCCTGAAATGCTCTACGGACTGCCGTTTGCAGGCCTTATTATAGTATTTTTGTACCGTTTTGCAGGGGTATACAAGGCTCAGGGAACAAATCTTGTCATCAGCACTATTCAGGCAAAGACGGAGCTTCCTGTTGTTATGGCTCCACTCATCTTTGTATCCACCCTTATCACCCACGCCTTTCGGTGGCTCGGTGGGAAGGGAGGGTGCTGCCTTACAGCTTGGAAGTGCGGCAGCGCAGGGCTTAACAAGATAAAATGGCTGAAATTAGTGAAGAGGAAAAAGCGCATGATTATTATGTGTGGTATGAGTGCGGCCTTTTCTGCAATATTTGGTACACCTATAGCCGCAGTATTTTTCCCGATGGAAGTGGCGAGTATAGGTATCATCCAGTATTCAGCTATGTTTCCCTGCTTTGTGTCTTCTGTCACTGCAAGGTGGCTGGCTCATATGTATGGGTTTAGCAAGGCACAGCTTGGAAGTGTGGTCGATGTCGGACTTGATATAGAGATTACCTGGAAGGTAGCGGTTTTTAGCTATATTCTGCGGCCTTTTAAGTATAGCTTTCTGCCTTATGTTGAAAAGGATTTGGAAAGTGGCTTTTGCAAAGCTTCACAAAAAGCCGCTATGTGCAGGTCTTTGTGGGGGTATTATCTTTGTTGTTATCAATATTTTGATAGGAACTAAGGATTTCCTTGGCGCAGGTATGCCTGTCATAGAGCGGGCTGTAGAGGGAGATGTACTTTGGTATTCATTTTTTATGAAAATGTTTCTTACTGCGCTTTGTATAGGCTCAGGCTTTAAGGGAGGTGAGGTACTGCCATCTCTTTATATAGGTGCAACCTTTGGCAATTTCTTTGCACATGTTTTTGGCTTGCCTACTTCTCTTGCTGTGGCCTGCGGAATGGCAGGGCTTTTTGTAGGAGTAACCAACTGCCCTATAGCCTCACTGCTTATCATTTCTGAGCTTTTTGGCTTTTAAGGAGGGCAATATCTACTTCCTGCTAGCCATTACAATAAGCTACATAATGTCAGGCTACTTCGGATTATACTCAGAACAGAAACATCATTTATTCTAAGTTTAGGACAAAATACATCAATAGAAAAGTAGGGGCTTATGAGGAAGAGTTGGAGAAGGGGAGAAACAGAACATAAGAACTCCTGTTCGAAACTTCTTGCAAATAGGCTTATAATCTGCTATACTTGATTTTCAATAAATGTCGTGTTTTTAGAAATGGAGGTATGAAGAATGTTGATAAAATGTCTGTCAGTTGGAATAGGGGATTTCTTGGCTCGGTACTTAGGTATCTGCTGTCCATAATTCCTATAAAGCAAATAAATTATCCGGTAAATACGCTTTTTACCAATATAATCGGAGCCATAATCATAGGTGCAGTAGTATCCTATGCGGATAGGACAGGAATGTCTCCTTTGAAGCTAATGCTTCTAAAGACAGGGTTTTGTGGTGGACTCACTACATTTTCAACATTTTCGCTTGAAACCTTTAAGCTGATTGAAAAGGGAAACCTACTGCTTGCCGGCAGTTATATAATATTGTCAGTAGCTTGCAGCATTGCAGGAGTATTTATTGGACTTAAGATAGGATGAGAGTTATGAATGGAAATTATGATGGAAGTCAGATAGTAGTACTTGAAGGGCTTGAGGCTGTTAGAAAACGCCCGGGTATGTATATAGGAAGCACAGGTACAAGAGGCCTCCACCACCTTATATGGGAAATCCTTGACAATGGTATAGATGAGCATCTTGCGGGCTTTTGCTCCCGGATTGACATTACACTAAGAAGTGATGGCGGCATAACCATAAGGGACTATGGAAGAGGTGTGCCTGTAGACATACACCCAACCAAGAAAATACCTACGGAGCGTGTGGTATATACAGTTCTTCACGCAGGTGGAAAGTTCTCGGGTGGAGCTTATAAGGTATCGGGAGGCCTGCACGGAGTAGGTGCCTCTGTGGTAAATGCTCTTTCAACCAAGATGATAGTTGAAATCAGAAGAGATGGCAATGTCTACATAGATGAGTATGAAAATGGTGGACATCCTGTAACAAAGTTAGTTAAGGGTGAGCTTCGGTGGTAGGAACCTGCAAGAAGTCAGATACAGGTACAAGCGTAACCTTTTACCCTGACGATACTATATTTGAAACTGTTGAATTTAAGGCTGACATCATCAAGAAAAAGCTAAAAGAAACAGCTTTTTAAATAAGGGGACTTAAAATCAACTTTGTTGATGAAAATACAGGTGAGGAGAAGTCATACGAAGAAAAAAAGACGGTATCAAAAGCTATGTCAAATACATCAACCGTGAGGCAGAGGTTATCAATGATGAGGTTGTCTATGTGGAGGAGAATCCGGGTGACATAGGAGTTGAGGCTGCCTTCCAGTATACCAATGGCTTCTCTGAACAGATAAATGCCTACTGTAACTGTATCAATGTAATAGACGGAGGAACCCTCGTAACGGGCTTTAAGACTGCACTTACAAGGGTTATGAATCAGTATGCAAGAGAACTTGGCTACCTCAAGGGAAAGGATGATAACTTTGACGGAAAGGACATTCGTAACGGCATAGTTGCGATTATTTCAATCAAGCATCCCGACCCTCAGTTTGAAGGACAGACCAAGACAAAGCTTGGCAATACCGATGCCAAGACTGCTGTTGAAGAAGTAGTTTCAAAGGAAATAGTCAGATATTTTGATAAAAACATAGAGGTGCTTTAAAGTCTATTCTTGACCTTGCACAGAAGTCTTACAGTGCAAGAACTGCAAGTGACAAGGCGAGAAATGCAGTGCTTAAGAGCCTTAATGACTTTGATGTAAAGAGCAAGCTTGCTTCCTGTTCATCAAAGAATGCGGCTGAATGTGAGATATACCTCGTGGAGGGAGATTCTGCGGGAGGTACGGTAAAGACTGCAAGAAACCGTAAAACTCAGGCTGTGCTTCCGCTTCGAGGCAAGATATTAAATGTGGAGAAGGCTGCCCTTGAGAAGATTCTTGTAAATAACGAGATAAAGTCAATGATAGCCACCTTTGGCTGTGGCATCGGAGATGATTTTGACATATCAAAGCTTCGTTATGACAAGATTATCATCTTAACTGATGCGGATGTGGACGGGGCTCATATAAGTACCCTCCTGCTTACATTTTTCTATAGATTTATGCCTGACCTTATAAAAGAAGGCAAGATATACAGAGGACTTCCACCTCTATACAAGGTTGACTATGAGGAGAGCGGTGCTGAGGTTACCAGTGTGCCTGAGAAGAAGCTTGAGGAAGGACAGCTTGATATCTTTCCAGCTTGGAGTCGGAGAAAAGCCCTGAAGCCAAGCAGGGGAAGGCTAAGTCAGGTAAGAAGAGGAAGAAGTCAGAGTATATCTTCAATGACTATGAGCTTGAGAAATTTAGGAAGAATAAAAACCGCAAAATCCTTGAGATACAGCGTTATAAAGGACTTGGTGAGATGGATGCGAGCCAGCTCTGGGAGACAACCCTTAATCCAAAGACCAGGTCGCTTGCGAGGATAGATATAAGTGATACTGTTGAGGCTGATGAGGTTACAAGCCTCGCTTATGAGCAGCGTGGTGCCGCCAAGGCGTGAGTTCATAATGAATGAAGCAAAGTATGCTAAGGTGGATGTATAATAAAAAAATAGAAAATTAGTCTTTGAGGTTATGATAGCCAGATAAGAAAATTTGTAGACAATAGGACTAATTTATAGGAAGTGGAAAGTATGGTAACAGAAGAAAAATATTATAATTCAGGACTTTTTCTGAGGAAATGAAGAATTCCTACAGAGATTATTCTGTAAGCGTAATTATATCAAGAGCTCTGCCTGATGTAAGAGACGGACTTAAGCCTGTTCAGCGTAGAATTCTCTATGCAATGAATGAGCTAGGACTTGCGCCTGACAAGCAGCATAGAAAGTCTGCCCGTATAGTCGGTGATACCATGGGTAAATACCACCCACATGGTGACTCTTCCATCTACGATGCCCTAGTGCATATGGCTGAAGAATGGTCTATGTCAGTGCCTTTGGTTGACGGACACGGAAACTTTGGCTCCATAGACGGAGACTCTGCGGCGGCTATGCGTTATACTGAGGCAAGGCTCTCAAAAGGAGCTATGAACCTGCTTACAGGGCTTGACAGAGAATCTTGTTGACTTTGTACCAAACTTTGACGAGAGAGAAAAAGAGCCTGTTATCCTTCCTGCGAAAGCTCCCGTTTCTTCTAATCAACGGAACTACAGGAATAGCTGTAGGAATGGCTACCAATATACCTCCTCACAATCCGGGAGAGATAATAAAGGGGAGCTATAGCCCTCCTTGACAATCCCTGAGCTTAGCACCGAAAAGCTAATGAAATACATACCTGGACCTGATTTTCCAACAGGTGGAATAATTTCAAATGCAGATGAAATAGCAGGAATATATGAAAATGGTGAGGGCAGGCTCCGTGTAAGAGGAAAGTATGTAATTGAAGACGGAGATAATGGAAAGAAAAATATAGTATTTACAGAGATTCCGTTTACTTCCACTGGCAATAAGTCAAGGCTTGTGGAAAGCCTTGTAAACCTCTATGAAGGATAAGGTGTTTGACGAAATTGCAGATGTGAGGGATGAGTCCTCAGCAGATGTCCGTATAGTAGTTGAGGGTAAAGAAGGGAAGAAATGTAGACAATCTCCTTAACGGCATTTTCAAGAAGACTCCTTTAGAAGATACATATTCCGTAAATATGCTTGCAGTAAGAGATAAGCAGCCTAAGATATTCTCTCTTAAGGGGATATTAGAGGAGTTCCTTAGCTTTGAAGAGGAGCTGTACACCAAGGAATATACTCATTTACTGGAAAAAGGCAAGGGCTAGAGCTGAGGTTGTGGACGGCCTCATCAAGGCAGTAGATGTAATCGACCTTATTATAGAGGTGCTAAGGGGTTCTGAGTCTATAAAGCAGGCAAAGGACTGCCTTGTAAACGGCAATATAGCTGAGATTAAATTCAAGTCCGAGGCATCTAAGAAGGAGGCAAAGAGCTTTTTGACTTTACTGAGGCACAGGCTGATGCTATCCTTGCTATGCCTCTTAGCAGGCTCATTGGGCTTGAGGTCTTAAAGCTACTTCTGAGGCTGAAAACCTGAAGAACAATATAGATGAGTATAACAAGATATTATCAGATAAAAGCGAGCTTCATAAGGTGATAAAGACCGATTTGAAGGCAAATGTTAAGAACTTTGACAGACCTAGAAGGACGGAGCTTTTGAATGAAGAAAAGCAGGTCTATGTTGAAGAAGTAAAAGAAGAAGATGTATATGTGCTTATAGACCGCTTCGGATATGCTAAGAGCGTGGATGTGGCGGGTATATCAAAAGGCTAATGAAGAGGCTCTAAATGAGTATCCGACACAGATACTTATGAGAAATACAGACAGGCTCTGCATATTTACTGCAAGTGGCAATATGCATCAGGTGAAAGTAAAGGATATACCAAAGGTAAGGCTTAGGGATAAGGGAACTCTTGTACACAATATCTCAAAGGTGGGTAAGGAAGAGATTATTCTCTACACCTCATTTGCCACGCTTTATGAATCGATGGTTTTCTTTGCGACTAAGAAAGGCTTTGTAAAGCTGGTTTCAGGAGTTGAATTTGACACAAACCGCTCTGTAATGCTTGCTACCAAAGCTTGAAGACGGGGATGAGCTGCTTAGCGTAAGAGTGTTAAGTGCAGCGGAAATACTCTCACACGACCTTAGAGTCTATATGCTTACTAAGAAGAAAATAGGCCTATCCTATCTTCTTGATGAAGTGGTTGAAATGAAGAAGAGCGGCAGGGGAGTTAAGGGAATAAGCCTTGCGGCTGATGATGAGGTTAAGGCTGTGGCTGTAGAGGTTAGTGCTACTACAGAAGTAGAATTTGATGGAGACAGCTATAAGACGAGCAAAATTTAAACTAAAGAAGAGAGCAGCTAAGGGAGATAAAATTAAGTGATGCTCTTACTCCCTTATACTGATGCAAAAAGAATAAGGTAAAAAGTGACAAATAGTAAGAAAAGGAGGAAGGTGCATATGGTTTCGTTAAATGGGTATTATGACGGCAATACAGTACAAACATTGGAAAAAGATACAGGCAAAGAAAAATCAAAAAGTGATAATTACAATTTTAGATGAGTTTATAGAAGAAAGCTCCCCTAAAATTAGAACGACTGAATCTGCACGAGGATCACTTGCCAAGTATGCAAACCCTAAATTATGGGATAAAGAAGAGACTGCTTGGGAGGAGGAAGTGGGTGAGAAAACATGGTAATGCTTGATGCTAATGCTATTCTAAGATATATTTTAAATGATAATGAGGATATGGCATTAGAAGTTACAGAGGTTATAAGAAGCGAAGATATCACAGTAACAATTGAAGTTATTGCCGAAGTGGTATATGTGCTAAAAAGAGTGTATGGAGTTGATAAGCAGACAATAACAGAATCAATTCTCGATTTTTATCTCTGATGTAAATGTGGTGGGAAAAGATATCCTTGTGCTTGGTATTGAAACTTATGCAGATAAAAATTTAGATTTTATAGACTGTATTTTTGTATGCGTACAAATGCATTAGGGGTTATGATGTATTTACATTTGATAAAAATTAAAAAACTCTTATCATAGATTGTATGGAAAAAGGAGAAGACCATGAAAAACAGTTAAAAGACAGGTTCTTAAAATATGTATCATTTGATACCCAGTCACAGGATGGGGTTGACGAGGTCCCAAGTACAGCGAAACAGCTTGAACTGGCAAAAGTTCTTAGTCGAGGAGCTTAATGAGCTTGGACTTAGCGAGGTAGAGCTTTTTAGACCATGGCTATGTATTTGCGACTCTCCCAGCTACTACAGATAGAGATCTGCCTGTGCTTGGATTTATTGCACATATGGATACAAGCTGATGCTATCTCAGGCGCCAATATAAGGCCTCGTGAAATAGAAAACTATGACGGCGGGGATATAGTGTTAAATGAAGCACTAAATGTGGTGATGAAGGTAAGTGACTTCCCTACTCTTCCTGAATTTAAGGGTGAAACCCTCATAGTTACAGATGGAACTACACTTTTAGGTGCTGATGATAAGGCAGGTATAGCCGAGATTATCAGTATGGTGGCTTATTTTAAGGAGCATCCTGAAATAGAGCATGGTAAAATCAGAATAGGCTTCACCCCTGATGAAGAGGTAGGAAACGGAACCAAGTACTTTGATGTGGATAAATTCGGTGCTGACTATGCCTATACCGTAGACGGCGGAAGGCTTGGAGAGCTTGAATACGAGAACTTCAACGCAGCAAGCGGAAAGGTAGTCATAAACGGAGTATCCATTCATCCGGGCTCTGCAAAGTGGAAGATGAAGGATGCCATCAGAATAGCTATGGAATTTCAGGCTATGCTCCCTGTGTATGAAGATCCTTACTGCACAGAGGGCTATGAGGGATTTTTCCATATTACTGAAATTGAAGGAAATACTGAGAAAACTAAGTTAAACTATATTATCCGTGACCATGATGCGGATAAATTTGAGGCCAAAAAGGGATTATTTGCAAAGGTGGGAGAATTCATCAATGCAAAATACGGTGAGGGTACAGCAGATGTTACAATCACAGATTCTTACCACAATATGAAAGAAATGGTCGAGCCTAATATGCATCTTGTAGAAAATGCTAAGAAGGCTATGATAGAGCTTGGAATTGAGCCAAGAGTAGAGCCAATCAGAGGAGGTACTGATGGAGCCTCGCTTTCATACATGGGACTTCCTTGCCCTAATATCTGTACAGGTGGAATGAATTACCATGGCAAGTATGAGTATGTTTCTGTTGATGCTATGTTTAAGATAGTTGAACTATTAAAGAAACTTGTGCTTATATATGCTGAATAATACGATCTAGGGTGTCAAAAAGATGATGAATTCTCTTGCAAGCAAGCCCCAATCGAATTTTTATACTTTTGACACTTGTATCATAATATTAGTCTAATTATAAATTGTGCAAAATATAAATTTATTATGTCAATTAAATATATTTTATTGACATTATGCACAAATGGTGCTAGAATAATACTGTCGACAGGAGAGAGTAGGAAGACGAACTGGCTTCGTAGCGGAATGGAAATTGGACATTTGGGGATGTCATTCTGGGGTACTCGATAGAAAAAGATAACGATACACGCATTTTCACGTATGTAGATGCCTTGTGTTGCTATCTTTTTCCTTTTTTAGGAGGTAATTTTTATATTCACCTTTATTATCAGGCTTAATAAAATACATAGATTTGCCGACATAAATGTTATAAGTATTGTGGAACAACTAAGATATGCAGTGGCGGGAGCTGACGCCAAAGTGGCATATCAGAGGTGTTGCGGTTAATATAGGTTAACATTATGACGAGGTGTCTATGCAGATAAACAGTGTAAAAGATAGTACAAAGGTACTTGAAACAGGACTTAAAGATATCGATAAAGATGTTAAAGTACAGGAACCTATTCACGAAAAAGATAAGCCTGGGAGAGGCATCTAATAAGAATATAAGAACAAAGACTCTAACATATGGAGATACTGTCAATAAGCTTAAAGAAGAAGACAGAGAGCTTAACAAGTTCAGGGAAAAGGCTGATAAAGCTGTAGAAACCCTTGAATACAATGCCAAAAGTCTTACTCCTGATGTGATTAAGGATCTTGAAGATGAGGGAGTATCCGCTAAGGACTCCGATGCGGACTTGGTAAAGAAGAGCATTGAAAATATAGTTCAAAAATAGGGAAATCCGTAGGGAAAACCTCAGCCAAGCAGGCAGAAAAGCTAAGTGAAGCTGCGGACGATATAAAGGAAATATCCTATTCTGCAATTGGCGATTCTACCTTAGCAAAGCAACTTGAAAACTCCGGAATGGCAGTCACAAGGGAGAATATGGACAAACTCTCTTCTGCGGTGAACTTTGCAAAAGAGGTGGTATCCAATATAAATGAGCCTACCATAAGCCGTATGGTGGAGGCGGACTTGCCTGAGACCATTGCAAACATCTACAAAATGGAGCATATGGAGTCATACAGCGAGGTTAGTGTAAATGCGGAGATTGAAGAAACTTGGGACAAGGTATCTGACCAGGCAGTAAGCCTTCTTGAGAATAAGGGTGTAACTGCAGATAGTGAGAGCCTTGATGCAGCGAAATGGCTATTTACCAAGGGAATGGAAATCACTCCCGCCAGTGTAGCTAAGTATCTAAGCCTGAGTGAACTTAAAAAAAGAAGCCAGAAGCGAAAAGGGTTTAATAACCTTGCTTCTAAGATTGCAAATGGCCTTTCTGAGGGGAAGGCAACTCCTGATGTCATAGTTGGTAATGCAAACAATAGGCAGGCAGGCTATGTGGTTAATTATTTCAGACGTACCACAGAGATAACCATTACTGAGGTTACAAAGAGAAGAAGCCTTGAAGAAATAAGGCTTAAGCTTACTGAGGAATCAGCAGTAACTATGCTAAATAAAGGCATTAAAAATAGATGTGACCGACCTAAAGGGACTTGTTGACAATCTTAGAAAAGAAGAGGAAAGCTATTTTAAGGGCTTACTTGACGGCGCTAAGCCTCTCGGTAATACTACTGAAAGAGCAGGTAAGATAGAAAACAGCACAAATCAGATAGAGCTTTTAAGAAGCGTGGTGTCTATACGCTCTTATGCAATTACAAGGGAGTACAGCTCAGATTATAAGATAGGTGCAGTATCTGAGACCTTCAGGCAGGAGACCAGGATTACACTTGCTTCATATCACGAGGCTGGTATCGCCTATGAAAAGGGTGCAACAGAGATTAGGTCAGACCTTGGAGACAATATACGCAAGGCATTTGGTAATATTGATGAGGTTCTAAAGGATAACAGTTTGGAACTTTCAGACGCCAACAGAAAGGCTGTAAGGCTTTTAGCTGTACAATAAGGCAGAGGTGACTGTTGAGTCTGTTACTAAGATGAAGTCTGCCACGGTTCTTACAGAGACAGCTCTTAAGGAATTAAAGCCTGCTACTGTTGCAAGCCTCATAAAATCGGGCACCAATCCGCTTGATATGGATATGGAAGAGCTTCTTAAGGCTGCAAAGGAGATAAATGAACAGGTTATTCCGAGTGATGAAAAATACAGCAGATACCTGTATAATCTCGAAAGAAGCGGTGAAGTAAAGCGAGACTGAAAGGGGAGGCTTATATGAGGCATATACCGCCTCCTTAACCCCAGATTGAAAAGGAGATGATGCTGCAGTAGGAGTGTGTGAGCCTAACCAGCAGAGCCTTACACTTAGAAATATGCTATCAGCCGTAAGAACAAAGGAAGCTTGGAGGCTTTAATGAGAAGGTAGATGATAATTTCGGTGAGCTTACCAACATACTCTGGCGGAGCTGACAAGATAGACAATCAGATAGATAGAGCTTATGCAAAGCTTCTTGCAGGAGAGCTAGGAGAGCCTTAGTGAAGTGGGTGAAGAGTATTACAAAGAGAAGGAAGCAGAAATAGCTAGAGAAATACAGTCTACTGATGTAGAAAAAGCTAATTGATGAGGGGGCTGAAATTACATTTTCAAATGTGCTTGCCCAGTCAGATATAGCAAAGGGAAGAAAGAGCCTCCTGGTGTAGTCCGTGAAATGACCCGGGAGAAAAAGGGAGGTAAATGACCTTGCCGAGAAGTTCATAGACGAGTTTGACGGAGACCGTTTTGCCGCAGAAAATGAAAAGAAGATTACTGATGCGCTCAGCAAAAAGTTACCAAGATTATGGAATCGTCAGAAATGAGGTACGACAGCCTTAAAGGACTGATGGCGGTTAAGAAGACCATTACTTTATCTGTAAAAAGAGAGGAGACTAAGACCTATGACATTCCTTTCATTTATGATGAGGATAAGCTTTGCGACCTCTCTCTTACAGTAAGAAAGGGTAAGGCTGAGGTGGATAAGGGCAAGGTAGGAATTATATTAACCACCGACAATGAGACAGTGACTTCAGAGTTTAGAATAGTAAGTGAAAGGGTAATGGGTTATTTTAAGACTGAATCAAGGGAGAGCCTTGACAACCTAAAGGCTGGTGAAGACGGGCTTAAGAGCGCACTTGCAGACCTTGATATGGAAATCGGTGAAATTTCTTATCATCTGGGCGCTTCCTCTTCACAAATTACAAATTCTGACGATATATATAGTGATAATGTTAAAACAGCTGATATTTATAGAACTGCAAAGGTAGTAGCAGCACATTTACTTAAGGTTCTTGGTATCAGAGGCTAGAGAATGAGGTTTTAAAATGAGAATAAACAATAATATTTCAGCACTTAGAGCAAATACCAATCTTAGCAGAGTTGACAAAAGACTTGATAAAAGCACCCAGAAGCTTTCATCAGGCTATAAGATAAACCACGCAGCAGATGATGCGGCAGGCTTCTCTATATCAAAGAGAATGCGTACCCAGATTCATTCATTGGAGAGAGCTTCCCAGAACGCAGCAGATGGTATCTCAGTTATTCAGACAGCAGAGGGGCACAATGAAGTAAGTGCCATACTCGTTCGTGTTAAAGAACTGGCAGTTCAGTCTGCCAACGATACCTTCTCAGGTGATGACAGAGATGCTATCCAGAAGGAAGTGGATCGAGTTACTTGCTGAGGTAAACAGGATATCCTCAGATACGGATTTTAACCAGAATACCCTCCTTAACGGAGAGGTTGGAAGGCGCTCTGTAACAAAAGAATACAGGTGTTGAGGTAATTCGTTCTACTGAAATAGTACCTGATGGGAAATATAAGCTGACAGTTGAGGAAAGATCCTAAAAAGGCAGTGTATACAGGCGGTTCAGTAAATGGTGCGGACTTTGGCGAGAACTCTAAAGTACAGGGAAGAGTTATCATTAACGGCGAAGTGGTGAGACATCAAACCGGGCGATTCAGCAGAAACTGTATTAAATAAACTAAGAACAGGAGCTGAAAGAGCAGGCATAAGTCTTGCAGGCAATGGTGGAGGCCCTGATGCAAACGGTGAAGAGGTATATGGAGGATACACCGCAGAGGCTCTTGATGAAGGAATAGAATTGCTTTTTGTAACAAAAAGAGTATGGAAGCAAGGCTAAGATAGATATCAGGATAGAAGGAACTGCCACAAAGGATGAAGACGGCAATACAGTATCTGCAGAGGATAATGCTGATAAGCTCTCCGCTGCTCGGACTGCCAAGGAAGGTGAGATCCCGCACCAAGAGGTAAGGATGCTGAGGTTACACTTGATGAAGGCTTTGAGAAAAACAGCTACTGTAAATGTGGATGGAGACAAAGGTTGTAATCAAGGACAGAGACGGCTTTGAACTTGAGCTTAAGGTAAACGACTATACCACGGAGAATGACAAGGGTGGAGAGGTTGAGCTTACAGTATTTGATGCAGGCTATATGACTCTTCAGGTGGGTGCTAACACGGGCGAGAGCTTTGATGTAAGCATAGACAGAATAGATACTGAGACTTTGGGACTTAGCAAAATCAATTTAAGATCAAGCAAGGAAGCTGAAAAATGCTATAGAGATGGTGGATAAGGCTATCACAATGGTGTCAGCTGAGCGTGCCAAAGCTTGGTGCATACCAGAACAGACTTGAGCATACCATACTAAGTCTTGATGAAACTACAGAAGATATGACTAGTGCCTTCTCAAGAATAGTGGATACCGACATAGGCTGAGATGACCGAATTTACACAGCAGAAGGTGCTTTCACAGGCGGGAACCAGCGTACTTGCTCAGGCTAATGAGCGTCCTAATACCATGCCCACATTGTTACAGAGGTTAATTGGAGGTACTTAGTTGAAAGCTGAGTCTGTAAAAATATTTACAAGAAGAATAACTTCTGCAAATAAAAGCAGATTATTGTTATAATATATGATATAATGAAGAAAATCTCACTTTGGCAAAAAACACTTGCAGAAGGTGACAGGAAACATATAGAAATGAGATTAAACAGGCAATTTCCTTTGTGAAGGAGTGCTTGTAAAGCTATGATACTGAATTATGAGGTCAGTAAGAATCTTGCAAAGCCTATATATTTATGTAAGCAGATGCCTTAACTTTGCACTGGTGAGTGGAAAGAAAGAGGAGATAGAAGCCGCAGAAAAGGTTCTAAGGAAACTTGGCGACAGCTTTAGGAAGTGGCAAGACAGATGAGTCGGAGCCTGTTATGGAGAATACCAGAGAGTATATGCAGGCATCACCTATGGAAGAGGGCTGGACTTAGGATGAAACTATGGTGGCACCTGCGATGGAAAGCAGAGAGTTTCGCGCCTGATTTGTGGTTTGATAAAAACTATGAATAAAGAAAGATTATATTATTTATTTTCTTTACTTTTGTGTTTTACATTTACACTTTTACCTTATAAAGGAGTTCACTTGGAGGCTTCCCAGAAGACGGGGAAAGGCTTTTAAAGTGAACTCTGTGGAGCAGTGATAGTGAACAGGAAGGTGTGACAAGTGGCAGCATAGTAGACTGTTAGCTTCTCTGTTACAGGGGTGGACAAAAAGACAAGCTTGCCAATACAGTATATTATTCAACGGCAAAATCAGGTAGAGACTGGGCCTACGTTAAGTTAAAGAGTACAGGTGCAAGTGGAGAAGAAAAGATAAATGTGAGAGTACCCAACTCAGGCTACTATTATTTTAAGTTAACTTCTAAAATCGGTAAAAATCTGCTGAGAAAATAATGGAGCTACCTGCCTACGTATCAGGAGACAGGTATTTAGCTGAGCATAGAGTTTATGCAAGATAGTGGCAAGCAGCCATAGTAGAAGGAATAACTGGCAGGTATGTGGATGACAAGGCCGAGATCAGCTGGGACGGAGAAGACGATAAAAACTATCTGGTTGGCTTTTATAACAGCGATACCTTAGAGGAGATTTCAAAGAATTATACCAAAGAAAATCCTTCGTTGCAGAGATACCTGAAGGTATAGAAAACGTATCTTACTATGTGGCGAATACAATATTAACGGCAACAACGGAGACTTTAAAGCTTTATGACCTGCCGGATAGAAATAAACCAAAATGATCATGGTGAGATTCCCGGTACAAGAGATATCTAATGAAGATGAAATACCGATAGACGTATTATTTACCGGTAACTGTAAAGGTGGATATAAGTGTGAATGGAAAGTCCGAAGCAAGTGATTCAGAGGCGAGCGGAACCTATACCGTGCCGGTATCTGACGGAGATGTGGAGATAGTTGTAAGTGTTACTGATGAGAATGGCAACATAAAGAACTATGCCAAAGAGATGATAATCGACACCGTTAAACCAAAGGTGGTACTGGATAAGGTCATAGACGGGGCTGTAACCTCAGACAGCAAGATAGAGGTCACAGGCGAGGTGCTCTAGAAAGCTGCCACCCTCATCATGAATGGGACAGAGAAAGATGTAAAGAAGGGAAGCTTTAGCTTCACTCAAAGGCTTGCTGTGGGTGAAAATGATATCAAGCTTCAGGCTATTGATGCGGCTGGCAATAAAAGTAATGTCAGGGCGGTGATAACCAGAGAAACCGAGCATAAAAGGAGTATGAAGGCTACGGCTCTTGTGGGAGGAACATTTTGGAGTTATATTACTTGCTTTATATCATCACTTTTTAGCGGTTGGATAGCCAAGAAAAGGAAAAATTGATACAGTTGACAAAATGCAGTTAGGAAAGTAGACTTAAAGAGCAAACCTATAAAAAGACAGGAGAAAAATGTCAGAGAAAAACCATATTATATTACAACAGCGATAGCTTATACTTCAGGAAAGCCACATATCGGCAATACCTACGAGATTATTCTTGCAGATGCAATAGCCAGATTTAAGCGTAAAGAAGGCTATGATGTAAGGTTTCAGACAGGAACAGATGAACACGGACAGAAGATAGAGACGAGAGCAATAGAAGCAGGACAGACACCTAAAGGAATTTGTAGACAGCGTTGCCGCAGAGGGTTAAAGCGCCTTTGGGACCTTTGCAACACCTCTTACGACCGCTTTCATCCGTACTACAGATCCTGACCACGAGACAGGTGCAGAAAAATCTTTAAGAAGCTTTTATGATAAAGGTGATATCTACAAGGGTTCTTATAAGGGAATGTACTGCACTGAGTGTGAAGCCTTCTATACCAATGCACAGCTTGTAGACGGGAAATGCCCTGAGTGCCACGGAGAGGTGCATCCTGCAGAGGAAGAGGCCTACTTCTTTAAAGATGAGCAAGTATGCTGACAGGCTTATTGAACATATCAACAATAACCCTGACTTTATCAGGCCTGTCTCAAGAAAAATGAGATGATGAATAACTTCCTTATACCGGGACTTCAGGACCTTTGCGTATCAAGAACCTCATTTACCTGGGGTATACCTGTGGATTTTGACCCTAAGCATGTAGTCTATGTATGGCTTGATGCCCTTTCAAACTATACCACAGGTCTTGGCTATGATGCAGATGGAAACCATCAGGAGACCTTTATAAGAAATACTGGCCTGCTGACTTACATCTTATAGGTAAGGACATTATCCGTTTCCATACCATATACTGGCCTATCTTCCTTATGGCACTTGATGAGCCTCTTCCTAAGCAGGTATTCGGACATCCTTGGCTCTTGCAGGGTGGGGAGAAGATGAGTAAGTCAAAGGAAATGTTATCTATGCGGATGACATGGTCCGCCTCTTTGAGTGGATGCGGTACGCTATTTTTGTGCTTCATGAAATGCCTTATGAAAATGACGGAGTAATCACTTGGGGAGCTCTATGTTGAGCGCTACAACTCTGACCTTGCTAATACACTTGGCAATCTGGTAAGCAGAACAATAGCAATGAGCAATAAGTACTTTAATGGGAGAGCTTGAGTCTACAGGAGTAGAAGAGCCCTGTTGATGCTGAGCTCAAGGAAATCGCCGTGAAACTGCCTCCACAAAGGTAGTTGACAAGATGAAGGAGCTCCGTGCTGCTGATGCAATTTCTGAGATATTTACCTTATTTAAGCGCTGCAATAAGTGCATAGATGAGACTGAGCCTTGGCTCCTTGCTAAAGAGGAGGATAAGCTGCCTCGCCTGAAAGAGGTGCTTTACAACCTTTCAGAGAGCATAATGATAGGGTGCTTCACTTTTATATTCATTCATGCTCTGAGACTTCAGAGAAAGATAGCTAAGGCATTTAACTCAGAGCTTCGTGAGTTTAGTGAGCTTGATAAGTTCGGGCTGATTAAAAATGGAACAAAGGTAGAAGAAAACCCTGAGATGCTATTTGCAAGAAAGGATGTAAAAAGAGGTTCTTGCTGAGACAGAAAAAGATTGTGATGGCTCAGAGGAAGAATTTATAAAAGAGCAGTGAGACAGCAATTAACAACCTGCTTAAGGCAGAGCAAGATAAATGAGGCAGAGGCAAAGGAATCTCTTGATAAGCTCTATGGCAGGGAGGCTAAGGCTGAAAGTGCTGAGGCTATCGACCTTGAAGCTAAGCCTGAGATTGAGTTCGATGACTTTATGAAGTGCCAGTTCCAGGTAGGCGAGATTATTAAATGTGAAGAAGTACCAAAGTCAAAGAAACTGCTTTGTTCACAGGTAAAGGTTGGAAGTAAGACCTCTACAGATAGTTTCAGGAATCAGAAAGAATTATAAGGCTGAAGACATGGTTGGAAAGAAGGTAATGGTACTTACCAATCTTAAACCGGCCAAACTTGCAGGAGTACTGTCACAGGGAATGCTTCTTTGTGCTGAGGATGCAGAGGGCAATCTTTCACTTTATGACACCTGAAAAATACTATGCCAAGTGGAGCAGAGATTCGCTAAAGAGGAGATTGAATGGCAGATTTGGGACAGCCACAAAATACAATAGCCATACTTAAAAAGTATGATTTTACCTTTCAGAAAAAATTCGGTCAGAACTTTCTTATAGACACCCATGTACTTGAAAAGATAGTGGATGCGGCAGACATAGGAAAGGATGACCTGGTGCTTGAGATTGGTCCCGGCATAGGTACTGTAACCCAGTATCTATGTGAGGCCGCAAGGCAGGTAATAGCAGTAGAGATAGACAGGAAGCTAATTAAAATTCTAAAAAGATACTCTCTCAGCTTATGACAATGTAGAGGTAATAAACGAGGATATCCTAAAGGTGGATATAGCTGCCCTGGTAGAGGAGAAGAACAGCGGCAAGCCTATTAAGGTGGTATCCAACCTTCCTTACTACATAACTACCCCTATAATTATGACCTTGCTTGAGAAAAGGGTTCCTGTTACGGATATGACTCTTATGATGCAGGAAGAGGTGGCAAGAAGGATGCAGGCAGTACCAGGGAATAAGGATTATGGTGCACTTTCTCTTGCAGTTCAGTATTATTCTGTGCCTTATATAGCGGCCTTCGTACCGCCAAACTGCTTCATGCCCCGCCCCAATGTAGGTAGTGCAGTAGTCAATCTTAAATGCCACGAAAAACCGCCTGTAGAGGTGAAGGACGAGGAGCTGATGTTTAAGTTAATTAAAGCCTCCTTTGCACAGAGAAGGAAAACCCTGCAAAATGGGCTTACCAACTCGGCTGAGCTTGATTTTACAAAGGATGAGGTTACAGAGGCCATACTTAAGATGCAGGAAATCCTTGGTATGAAGCAAAATCCTCTGATAAGAGGTGAGACTCTCACATTTAAGGAATTTGCCTGCCTTAGCGACATCCTGTCATGATACAATAGAGTGTGAAGTAACCGGATGTGATTATTTCGAGACAACGCTAAAAGCCTGCAAAAAGATTTTGAATAAAAACGGATTGAAAGAGAGACTCTAATGAGTAAGACCAAGAAGCCTGTTATAATTATAGTTATACTTACCATTCTACTAATGTCGTCTTTGTTTTTATCTATGAAGCTTCTATCTGAGCCTAGCCTTTTTACAATATCGTGCTAGGCGCAGAGGAGCTAAACGAAAAGCATAAAGGATGAGAAAGCTATACTAATTGACCTAAGAGATGAGGCTGACTATGAGGCAGGTCATATAGAAAATGCTATAAATATGCCCTTTACAGATAATGGCGTAAAAATGCTTGATTATTTAACTAAAAGAGCCGATAAAGATAGTAGGGTATTTCTTATGTGTTATCATGGAAACAGATCCGGTCAGGCATTTAATCTTCTTAGAGATAAAGGTTATACCAACTTAAACTATGTCAAATTTGGCTATGAAGACTATGTAAATGCTATGGGCAGCGGATTTAAGCCTGCTTTGGGCGAATGTCCATCTAAAAACTACGACTGATAATAGAAATTGGAGACCGAATTGGAATATAAAATATTTGAAACTCACGCCCACTATGATGATGACCAGTTTAATGAGGATAGAAAAGAGCTGATAGAAAAGCCTGCTCTCGTCTGACATCTCATACATAACCAATATTGGAGCTGACCTTAAGACAAGTGAAAACTCAGTTAAGCTGGCTGAGGAATTTGAGAGAGTTTTTGCAGCAGTTGGAGTACATCCTGATGATGTAGACAGCTTAAAAGACCTCTCTGACGAAGAGGCTCTTAAGAGGCTTAGGGAGATTGCGGCAAGTAAAAAGGTGGTAGCGATAGGTGAAATCGGTCTTGACTACTTTGAAAGAGAAGCAGGGCAGAAAAACGAAGAAGTAAGAAAGAGGCAGAAGCACTGGTTTATGAGGCAGCTTGAACTTGCAAAAGAGTTAAACAAGCCTGTTGTGATTCATAGCAGGGATGCGGCTGAGGACACTTACAATCTGCTAAAGGATTTCGGTTATAATAAAGGAGTTATCCACTGTTATTCTTATTCGGCTGAGATGGCTGAGAGATTTGTAAAACTAGGGTTTTACATAGGAATAGACGGTGTAGTTACATTTTAAGAATGCCAAGAAAACTAAGGAAACAGTTAAAAAAATTGGTTTGGCAAGTATAGTGCTTGAAACGGATTCTCCTTACCTCTCTCCCGTACCTTTTAGAGGAGAAAGGAATAATTCAGGAAACATAAAATATGTAGTAGCTGAAATAGCTGATATATTGGGAGTTTCAATGGATGAAGTCGTAGAAGCAACATTTAAGAATGCGGTCAAACTTTATGAATTGGAGGATAGGGTTTATGGCAAATTATCTTGATATTGAGTCTACATCAGGGCTTGACCAGGCGGTGAGACAGTCACTAAGTTTAAGACAGGTAACTTTGTGTGGAGAGTGAGATTCAACACACCTCTTGACCCAAGGACAGTAAACAGCAACAATATGTATGTGACCTCTGCTTCAGGTATGCTCAAGGTAAATATAAGCTATGATTCATCCAAAAATGAAGTTCAGATTGAGCCTCTTGAGCCTTATGCAAAGGATGAGGTGTATTCACTTCATATTACAAAAAGGTTGCTTCAAGAGGTCAGAAGAAGCTAAAAGAAGAGATAGAAGTACAGTTTAAGCTTTAGCTAAAATGAAAAATTACAAAAAGGACTGCCATAACAGAAAAACTGCTTCGATAAGTGTTTAGTCATAGAAACTACTTATCTTAAGCCTTATATCTGCTGTGGCAGTCCCTTTAATTCTCCATCTAATAAGGAATACTGAAAACAGTCCTTCCATTCTCCGTTTATCAGGGCAAATTCTCTGCTAATTCCCTCCTTTGTAAAGCCAAGACTTTCGGAAAGTCTTACTGAGGGAAGATTGTCTACTGCAATAAGAGCCTCTACCCTGTGCAGCTTTTCATCTGCGAACATAGAAGAGATAGCGCAGTGTACAGCTTCTTTGGTTAGTCAAGACCTGAAAAATCCTCATCTATCTTATAGCCTATTTGGCAGGATTTCAAATGCTCCTCTTTTTATGTCTTGAAAATTCACGCCGCCAATTATCCTCTCAGGCGAGTTCTTAAAAGAAAACCAGTATCTTACGCTGCTTCCAGGAGCATATTCTTCATATCAGCCTTCATAAACATTTCCATTGCCTCTAAGGAAAGGAGCTTGTCGTTTAGATTTGGCTCCCATCTTGACAGATAATCGTAATTCCTCTTATAAAAAAATCGCATACATTAGGAGCATAATCTTCGCCAAGTGCTCTTAGAATGAGGTTACCGCTTTCTAGTTCAAATCTCATAATTATTTTTCATCCAATATCTTGATGCCAAAGCTTGCTGTCTTAGCCTCTTTTACGTTCAAGAAACTTCCCTTAACAACTCTGTATACATTTCCTCCCGTAACTTCAACAATGTTGGTAGATGCAGCTATTGATTTTTCGAGCATTTTTAAAGGAAGTTATCATAGGTAGACCTATCCATAGGCAAGAGATAATCATGCCTTATATGCTCTGTAGAGAACAGCAAAGCCTATCTTGTTAAATCTTATTCCCTGAAAGAGACAGATTTCCGTTGATTCGGTATTTCCTTCTGCAAAAACAGTTAAACTTTATAAACATATATTTATCCCCCTGATGGTTTATATTATTTCTCGAAAATTGTCCGCAATCCACACATTTCCCAACATAGCTTCTTGCTCGCATATTATCAACTTATTATACAACAAAAGACTGTAAAATAAAAGATTAATTATATTGCCAAATTCTTCACAATCTGGCATCAATGCTAATTAGGGGGCTTTGGGCTAATATAGATATAAAAATTTTGCAGTAGGAAAGACTTAATATAAAAAGTTAGATTCTGCTAATCCTGATTTAATCAATAATAATAGTAGGTTAAGAAAAAAATGACAATAATATATGTGAAATATCCACAAATAATCTGCTATTTACATACAATATACTAGCGATTTAAAAATAAAATAATGATATATAATTTTTTCTTGCAATAAAAATAAAGAATTTTTGGTTGAAATGCACAATGTATTACTGTATACTGACAACAGGAAAAACTAAAACTTTTAAGAAAGGACAATATACATGAAGAAGGTATTGATTTGTAAAGAATCTGATGCTCTGGAAACCAGAGTGGCTATGGTACCTGCTGATATAAAAAAGCTTATAGGAATGGGATTTTCATTCAAGGTTGCAAGCGGAGCAGGAATTAAATCAGGTTTTTCAGACGAAGCGTACAAGGAAGCGGGAGCTGAGATTGTATCAAGCAATGAGGCGGGATATGCTGACAGCGAGATTGTTGTGCGTATCTTAAAACCTGAAAGTACGGAGGGCTTAAAGAAGGATACCTTACATTTAAGCTACTTAGATCCGTTTAATGAAAAAGAGCTGTTAAATAAATTTGCAAGTGACGGTATTCAGGCGGTTTCGCTTGAAATGATACCAAGAACTACACTTGCACAGAAGATGGATGTACAGTCCTCTCAGGCTTCTCTTGCAGGCTATGTGGCGGTACCTAATGCCGCAGCTAAGCTTCCTAAAATCTTCCCTATGATGATGACACCTGCGGGAACTATTTCTCCTGCTAAGGTATTTATCATAGGTGTTGGAGTTGCGGGACTTCAGGCCATAGCTACGGCTAAGCGTCTTGGTGCAAGGGTAGATGCCTTTGATACAAGGCCTGTGGTTGAGGAGCAGGTAAGGAGCCTTGGTGCTAACTGTAAAGATTGACCTCGGTGAAATGGGACAGACTGAGCAGGGATATGCAAAAGAGCTGACACCTGAGCAGATAGCAAAAGCAGCAGGAAGCACAGGCAAAGGTGTGCGAGAAGGCAATGTAGTTATTACTACAGCTAAGGTATTCGGTAGAAAGGCGCCTGTGCTTATAAAGAAGGATGTGCTTGACCGCATGCAGCCAGGCTCCATAGTAGTAGACATGGCTGTTTCAACAGGAGGCAATGTGGAAGGCTCTAAGCTTTTTGAGAATGTAGTTACTGAAAACGGAGTTACCATTATGTCGGGTGACTTGCTTGAAAGACAGGTAGCCTTTGATGCTTCTCTTATGCTTTCAGGTAATATCAGTGCATTTTTAACTCATTTCCACGACAAGGAGAAGAATGAGCTCGTTGTTAATCTTGAAGATGAGATAATGAAGGGCTGTCTCCTTACTCAGAATGGCAAAATAATTCACGAGAGATTTGTATAAAGAAAGGAAATACAGATTATGATAATGCTTATATTCGTATTTGTAATTGCAGGTTTCCTCGGTGTTGAGCTTATTGCGAAGGTGCCATCACAGCTTCATACACCGCTTATGTCAGGAACTAACGCAATTTCAGGTATTACAATAGTTGGTGCTATTACAGTTACAGCCCTCAATATAGAAGGACCTGTAGGTACTGCACTTGGTTTTCTTGCCATTGTATTTGCTACCATCAATGTTATAGGTGGTTACATGGTAACAGACAGAATGCTTGGTATGTTTAAGAAAAAGAAATAATGAGGCAGAATAAGGAGGATTAAATGAACAGCATAATAATGGTTTCATATATGATAGCCTGCATCTTCTTTATCAGAGGTATCAAGCTTCTCGGTAAGGCAGAAACAGCGAGAAAAGGAAACTTTTTATCAGCGGTTGGTATGCTTATTGCGACCATTACCGTAATGTGTGAAAAAGATGTACTTGGTTCTTGGAATAATGATATTCTAAAGAACGGATATTTTTATATAATTTTAGCAATACTTGTAGGTGGAGTGATTGGAGCGGTATGGTCAAAGAAGGTTGAAATGACAGGTATGCCTGAGCTTGTAGCTCTTTTTAACGGCTTTGGTGGTCTTTCATCTCTTCTTGTAGCTATAGCTCAGTATATGTCTACAGATGCCACTAAGACAGATGCATTTACTGACATTACACTAGGGCTTACAATAGCAATCGGTGCGGTTGCATTTACAAGGTTCAGTTGTTGCCTGGGGCAAGCTTTCAGAGCAAGTTATTTAAGAAACAGGTAGTTATTCCGGGGCAAGAACCTGTTAAACGGAATTTTGGTTATCGCAGGTATAGCGGGCATAGTTATGTATGCTTTCTGTGGTGTGGAACTTGGCTTCTACGGCATAGTTTTAGTAACTGCAGCCTATCTTATAGCCGGTATTACACTCGTAGTGTGCATTGGTGGTGGAGATATGCCGGTTATTATCTCTTTCCTTAATGCCCTGTCAGGACTTGCAGCAGCATTTGCAGGCTTTGCAATCAACAATACAGTACTTGTAGTATCCGGCTGTCTTGTAGGTACATCAGGTCTCATCCTTACTCTTATCATGTGTAAGGCAATGAATAGAAGCTTCTACAGTCTTCTCTTTGGCAGCTTTGGCGGCGGAGCAAGTAAGAGAGGTAGCGGTGATGGAAAGGAAGCGAAGGCTATATCAGTAGAAGATGCTTATATGATACTTGAAGCAGCTAAGAATGTAGTATTTATACCGGGTTACGGTATGGCAGTTGCACAGGCACAGCACGCAGTTAAGGAACTTACAGAAAAGCTTGAGAATAACGGTGCGGAAGTAAACTTCGCCATCCACCCTGTCGCAGGAAGAATGCCTGGTCATATGAACGTACTTCTTGCAGAGGCTGACATCCCTTATGAGAAGCTTAAGACAGCGGATGAAATGAACCCACAGATGCCTATGACAGATGTAGCCATAGTTATAGGTGCCAATGACGTAGTTAACCCTGCAGCCCTTGACGATCCGGGAAGCCCAATCTATGGTATGCCTATCATCAATGCACATCAGGCTAGAACAGTCTTCGTGCTTAAGCGTGGTAAGGGAACAGGCTTCTCAGGTATAGAGAACCCACTCTTTACAAACGAAAATACAGTTATGATTTACGGTGATGCAAAAGCAGACTGTATCTGCTATTGTAAGTGAGTTTGATGATTAAAATAATTGATTTGATATTTATATGATAAAGACTGCCTTTCTATCTGTCTTATCAGATGGAAAGGCAGTCTTTATGTGACAGGAAATTTCTCCAAAAATTACCTGTCACATAAAAATCTTCCGAGGGATGCACAGCTCGCGGCAGAGAAATTTGCCTTACGGCACCGCTTTTCGGCGTGAAGTGTGTGCGAGCACACACTTTTTAATTACCTTGAAGTTTATTTTGCTGTCGTTTGTACCATAATTTCTCCTGCCATATAAAGGGAAGATTGATAAGACCATCTTCAGCTTTGAAGTCTGCCATCGACATACGGATGGAAAGTTTGGGGTTATACTTTTCGCGATATGTTTTAAGACTTTTAGCTTTCAGATTTATCTCTGCTTTTACCTCTAACGGTATAACATCTTCGCCTGTATCGACAACAAAAATCAATTTCACAGGAACCTCTGTCGTTGGTGTAATAATAAAGTCCTAAGTCAGAAACTGATTTTTAATTGCTGGCAGACATATTGCTCGAAATTGCTCCCTTAAACTCCGTAAATAATTCATTTTTGTAAAGTATAGTCTGGCTGGACAGGCCTGTTATACAGCCAAGAAGGCCGATGTCCACAAGGAATAGCTTAAAAGCTTTTAAATCTTCATAGGCCTTTAGCGGTATTCCGACGGATTTTACCCTGCTTATCTTGTGTATTAACCCACAATCACTAAGCCACATAATTGCAGTCTCAAAGTCTTTGGCTCTTCCGCCTTCACGCACAAGCCCATAGATAAATTTCTTGTTTTTCCTTCGCAAGCTGTGAGGGGATGCTGTTCCAAATCATTCTTATCTTAGGAACCATATCATTTGGTGCATGTTTTGAAAAAGTCCTGTTCATAAGCAGACAGAATTCTTTTTGGATATTTCTTACTTCATTAAAAGTCTTTTTCTTCTATAAAATTTTTGAACAGCTTCCGGCATTCCGCCTACAAAAGTAATATTGTTTAAGTGCTTCAATATAAGTTTCTTTAAAAGATGTAATCATTGTATAATCGGAGGTTTCCAGTAGTTTAGCAAAAATGTTCGCCTTTAACGGCTATCAAAAATTCTTTGAAGGTAAGTGGATAAAGATTCAAAAATCCACCTTGCCAACCGGGAATGAAGTTCCGCTGTGGAGTGCAATACCAAGTAGAGAACCTGCGCATATAATGTGGTATTCAGGGGCATTTTCACAAAAGTATTTTAACGAGGGCGAGTGCTTTTGGTACCTCCTGTATTTCATCAAATATAAGCAAAGTAGTAGCAGAATTGACTTTTTCCCTGCATAAAGCTCAATCCCCATTATAATTCGTTCGATGTTCAAATCAGTGGAAAATAAATCTGCCATTACAGAATTAGAGTCAAAATTTATATAGATATAGTCTGAATAAGCCTTATCTCCAAATTCTTTCATAAGCCAAGTTTTTCCAACCTGCCTTGCACCTTCGATAATAAAGGGCTTACGATTCTTTTTATCTTTCCATTTATAAAGTTCTTCTATTAATTTTTCTGTACATATCCTACCTCCATATAAGATCAAAACAGAGTTTAAAAACTAATTATATGTAGAGTATATTATATTAAAACAAAAATTACAACGAAAAAAATGTTAAATATTACATTTTTACTGGGAGAAAAATGTTATAAAAATTCATTTTTTTACAGTGAAAGAGTTAGTATCTAGAGTAATTGATAAAGTTCTCAAAGTTGCAAGATAAAAAAATTCTGAAAGTTGCAGGATGGAAGTTGCGAAAGTTGCGGGTTAAAAGTTCCGAAAGTTGCAGGATAAAAGTTCCGAAAGTTGCAGGATGAAAGTTCCGAAAGTTGCAGGATGAAAGTTGCGAAAGTTGCAGGATAAGATTGACAAAAGTGCCTGGAATACAGCTATAATCAAATAATAGGGAGGTGAAGATTATGCTGGTACCTCGAAGGGTATAAATCGAGACTTATTGAGAAGATATTTGATGAATACGATGGAAACATTTGGTGCAGTATGTATAGAAGGACCTAAATACTGTGGCAAGACCTGGACGGCACAAAGCAGGGCTGAAAGTGCGGCATTTATTAGTGATCCTGAAAAATTTTCAGACAAGAACAATGGCAAAAACTCAGTCCTGATTTGGTGCTAAACGGTCAGCTGCCAAGGCTCATAGACGAGTGGCAGGAAGTTCCGCCTATATGGGATGCGGTAAGATTTTGCAGTGGACAAAGATGGTAAAAAGGAAATATATTCTTACAGGTTCGGCTACTCCAAACCACAAAGGAATTATGCACAGCAGTACTGCCAGAATTGGAAGAGTTAGAATGAATAGTATGTCATTATATGAAACAGGAGACTCATCGGGAGATATATCATTAAGAGATTTGTTTGCCGAGGAAATTGAGCCTAGGGATAACAGGGGATATTTCATTAGAGCAGCTTGTTTATTATACCGTAAGAGGCGGATGGCCGGGAATCTAAAAACATCTGCAAAGGTTTGTGGAAATCTCGCTAAAGAGTACTTGAAAGCTGTTGTTGATGATGATATGTATAGTGTTGACGGGATAAAAAGGGATTCTCGCAAAGTGTGGTCACTGCTATATTCCCTTGGAAGAAAATGAAAGTACACTTGTAAGCAATAGTACACTCATAAAGGATATGGGGGCAAAGGATAAAATAGAAATTGCGAGGGAGACAGTTTCTGAGTATTTAGATATATTTAGCAGGTTGTTTATTCTAGATGACCAACCGGCATATAATGCTAATATAAGGTCTTCCAGAAGAGTCTTAAAATCTCCCAAGAGGCACTTTACGGATCCATCTTTAGCAGTAGCGGCGTTAGGAGTTACACAGACGAGACTTTTGAATGATTTAAATACATTTTGGGTTTATTTTGAAAGTCTTTGTGAACATGACTTAAAGATATATGCTGAGTATAATGATGCAAGGCTATTTCATTTCAGAGATGAAAGAGGAAATGAAGCCGATGCTATTGTAGAATTTTCTGATGGGACCTGGGAGCCTTTGAAATAAAACTGGGAGCAAACCAGATAGATTCAGCAGCAAAAGAGCTGCTAAAGTTAAAAGAAATAATGGAGAAAGAGGGAGATAATCCACCTAAGATACTTTGTGTGATTTGTGGAATGTCAAATATGGCATATAGAAGAGAAGACGGGGTGTTTGTTGTTCCTATTACTGCACTTAAACCATAAAGGAGATATATCATGACAAAAATTTATTTTGTGCGCCATGCACAGCCTGAACATGCCTGGGAAGATGACAGAACAAGACCGCTTACGGGAGAGGGGAAAAAAGACTCAGCCATTGTATTTGAGTTTTTAAAAGATAAACATATAGACGCATTTTATTCCAGTCCGTATAAAAGAAGTATGGATACCATTGCTGATTCTGCCGTTTTTTTTGGTAAGGACATAATAACAGATGAAGATTTAAGAGAGCGTGAAAAAGGAGAAAACGGTAACAATCAAGGTATGTTTAGAAAACGCTGGGATGACCATAATTATCACGAAGAAGGCGGAGAATCTATTGCTATGGTGCAGAAGCGAAACATAGGAGCCTTGACTGAGATTTTAAGAGATAATATAGATAAGGAAGTTGTAGTTGGTACAATATGGAACCGCACTTAGCACGATACTTAATTTTTATGATAAGAGCTTTTGGCTGTGATGATTTTTAAGAATTATAGACCGGATGCCTTATGTTATAGAGCTTGATTTTGAAGGTAATAAGCTGGTGGGAAAAAGTGGAACATTGTTATGTATTAAAAGAGTTTAAGAAGTAATAATAAATTCAACATTATTCCGATAAACTTGACATTATTCCGATAAAGTGCTATCATTACCAAGATAGGAGGAATAATTTTTATGTTTATGACAGTAAAAAGAAGCATCAGCTAAGTGGGGAATTTCGGACAGAAGAATCAGAGTTTTGTGTGCAGAAGGGAAAAATATCCGGAGCAATTAAAGAGGAAAAACTTGGAAATTTCCTGTTGATACAGTTAAACCTATCGATGGGAGATACAAATCAAACGAAAGCTTACTTACACTTATAGATAAAAAGAAAAAGAATTGGATAATAGAAGGCCGCTTACAGAGGGTGAAATAAAGAGACTTAATGAAGAATTTACCGTAGAGTATACCTATAACTCAAATGCTATAGAGGGGAATACCCTTACCTTAAGGGAAACAGATTTGGTACTTAGAGGTCTGACAATAGATATGAAAAACCATTAAAAAGACCATATGGAAGCGGTTGGACACAAGGAAGCCTTTGAGTTTGTAAGTGAATTGGTAAAAGCAAAATGAGCCACTGACTGAGCGTATTATCAAGCAGATTCATTTTCTTGTGCTTGTAGGTAACAAGGATGACAGAGGAGTATATAGAAAAGTGCCGGTTCGTATAATGGGGGCTAAGCATGAGCCTGTACAGCCTTATATGATTGAGCCGAAAATGGAAGAACTGCTGAAGAAGCTTATGGAAGGTAAGGAGCATATAATAACTAAGCTGGCTCGTTTTCATATAGAGTTTGAAGGAATACACCCTTTTATAGATGGAAACGGAAGAACAGGACGGCTTTTGGTTAATCTGGAACTTATGAAGGCAGGGATATCCGCCAATAGATATTAAATTTACAGACAGAATGAAATACTATAAGGCGTTTGATGAGTATCATAGAAAAAAATAATCTTTCAGCAATGGAAGGTCTCTTTGCAGAATATCAAAATTCAAGGTTGGATATGTACTTGAAAATATTAGAATAGAGGGTAAAAATTGGGATATAAATACAACAATCAACTCCTATAGCGTGAGGTATAATGCATTTAAGGTAAACTATGGCTAATTATTGTAAAGAAAAATTAAAAGATTTTACCTTTGGTAAAAAGATAAACCGTATTCATTAAGTAAAACAATTGTCGCGATTAATTACATACTGTTGTACAGTGGCAATAATTATTCAATCGATTATACTTGTAGGTATGGTTGTAAGACAGTATGTAAAAAGGGATAGAAGATACCTCTTATGTATTAAAAATGATAATGTTAAAATGGAAACAAAATTCCAGTATTTACAGGAAATGGTATTAGCTATTCAACATAATCAGGAATTAAGAAGATTTTTAAGAGGAAAGTTTTATAATGATGAGATTATGACAAAACAACTTGAAAATGTAGTTAATATTTTTCTGAAAGAAATAGAATGGAAAATGCGGAGCCGTTTGTAGAAAAAAATATATATTTACAATGTGAATGGAAGGAATATCTGCGAATTGTATTATCCAATCACAGTAGTAGAATATAATAGCAGTAGTAGTAAAAACAGGGCACTATATAAGGAATTTATTGATAGTAATAGAGAATTCTATTACAAAAATAGAAGATAAGAATATTTCACTCTGCTTACATCTTTACAATGAAACTATGGATGATATTGGTGCCTGTATTTTTGTGCTTAATAGGCGAGGAATTGAGGATAACTATGCCAATCTTGAAGAAGTAGGAAGATACGCTTGGGGGATGAGAACGAGGTCCGAGTTGCTTATAGATAAGTCAAACCTCGTATCATATGAAAAAGAATCTGATTGAGCATGAGTTTTATGCAGGATTTGGATTGACATTTTTGCGAGTCTTTTCGGAATCAGTAATTTTTGATTCACTTTTGGAGTTCTATTCTTATTACCCTTGGCTGTTTCATTGCTGTTAACTGTTGCGTTGTCCATTATTTTCGCATTTGATCTCGCTACACTATGTTAAACCTTTCGAAGACTATTGTTAAGAAGATTAAGCAAGTTGGAGGTGGGGATTTTTAGGACAAAGCTAGGTGATTACAGGGTTGAAGAATTAATGAATATTAGTGAGACATTTAACGATATGACTGATTATATAAATAGACTTATAGTAGAAGTGTATGAAAATCAGCTTATTGCAAAACAGTCTGAACTCCAGTATGTCCAGGCACAAATGAATCCGCATTTCCTCTATAATGTCTTGTCAATGATTGGAACAAAGGCAGCTTTAAATAATGATAAAGATGTACAAGCATTGATTTATAAAGCTCTCAAAACTATATCAGGGTAAAATATTTAGGAAAAATGAACCTGTAATTTTATTATCAGAAGAAATGGAAATTATAGATTTCTATTTATCCATACAAAAATAGTAGGTTTGGAGATAAAATTACATATTCTATTAATTATGAAGGAGGGAAAGAAATTTATGAAAAATATGTCTGTTCCCCGCCTAAGTATAGAACCAATAGTTGAAAAATGCGGTTTACTATGGTTTAGAGCCTAAAAATGGAGATGGTCATATTTCCGTAAATGTAAGTAATAAAACCGGTATATTAAAGATAATTGTAGCAGATGATGGTATAGGTTTTGAGACTAAAGAAGTAAAAAGAAAGTAAAAACAGGGCACACACACAAGTAGGTTTACTTAATACTGATAAAATGATAAAAAATCTCTATGGGAGAAGATTATGGTATTAGTATAAGCAGTAAATGTGGGATAGGGACCGAAGTTACGATTACCTTGCCAATATGTAAGGAGGAAGTTTGATGTGGAAAGTGATGATAGCAGATGATGAAGTATATATGTTAGAAGCATTAGAAAAACTAATCAATTGGAATAATTTAGATTGTAGGCTTGTATATAAAGCAAAAAAATGGTGAAGAACTTATAGATAAAATTAAAGAAGAAGTTCCTGATATCATAATTACAGATGTAAAAATGCCTTTAGTCTCTGGTATGGAAGTTGCAAAAATATATATGAACACCTTCTCCCTACTAAGGTTATTATCTTAACAGCATATGCAGATTTTGAATATGCAAAATTAGCAATAGAATATGATGTATGTGGTTACATTGTGAAAACATCTGCAATTGAAGAGTTACCGGCAATGCTTAGAAAAGCAATAGCAAAACTAACACTTCCGAGTATGCTACAGGAGGAGGAATTTCAGAGGATATTTTGAGTAAACTGCAGAAATATATTGAGGATAACTATATGGAAAAATTAACATTGTCCCAGATTGCAGAAGAAGTTCATGCAAATGGAAGCTATCTTAGCCATCTCTATAAGTCTAAAACAGGACAGAATTTATTTGACGCAATTAATAAAATGAAACTCAAAAAAGCAAAGGAATATCTTGTACAGGGTAAAAGGATAAGTGAGATAGCCACACTTGTTGGATTTGAGGACGTATCATATTTCTCAAGGGTTTTTAAAAATACGAAAGCTGCTCTCCAAGGGATTATGAAAGAAAGATAAATTAAAGGAGGCTAAGTTGAAATTTAAAATATATATTTTTGGTTATGATCTGTATTTGGACTTTGTCACTTTTAGGGTGTGATGCAAAAAGATAAGGAAAAGATAGAGATAAGATTCATTCATGGATGGGGAGTACAGAGGCTGAACATGTTGCAATGAGAGGAATATATTCAGACTTTGAAAAACAAAAATCCTGATATAAAGTTAAATATGGTATCTATGCCCGCACCTACGGATGTAGTGAATAAGGTAAGGGATCTTCTTACAGTTGGTGAGGTACCTGACGTTATATTTACTGCTGGTGATGGCAGAGAGTCAATTTATAAATTTATGATTGAGAAAAAGGTATGCTTTGGATTTGCGCCCGTATATAAAACGAAGACGAAGGCTTTAAGAGCAGAATATCACCGATTATCCTTAATAACTGGATCACGGATGACGGAAAACTTTATACAATCTCAGATGTACTATTATTATGTGGGGGATATTGGTACAATAGGGATATTTTTAAGAAGATTGGAATAAAAACTCCTCCACTTGATAGAGAAAAATGGATTCAGACTTGTGATAGAATAAACGCATTCGGAGATAAAATTGGGATAAAATCAGCCATTTTAGATTCTAATCAGATTGTATATTTAACAGATGCAATTTTATCAGAAGAGTATCCTGATTTAACAAGAAATTTGTCTAATAAAAATGTAAATCTGAGAAGTCTTGGATTTAGAAGAACGTTGCTAGAATTAGAAAAGGATTTCAAAGAGTACTGAAATAGTAAATAGTTTTTAATTACAGGGATGCTCTTGAAAGTTTCAATGAAGGCAAAACAGGCATATACATCAAATGGAGTGTGGGCTTCGTCTCATGATAAACAAAAAGTATTAATGTTGGATATGCACTTTACCATCTGTAAATGGAAAAGGTATATCTGCTATTTCATCAGGCATAGGGTTATATATTAGGGAGACACTAAAAGATAAAAAGGATAGAGGCAAGTATTAAATTTTTAAAGTATATGTTTAGTGATGAGGTGGCAAAGCGTATACTTGTTGAAACAGGACAGATTCCTTCAAATCCACTGTATGGCTATAACGAATAAAATGCTGGCAGGCGCCTTTTATGAGGCTGTTAATAATATAAAAAATGCAGGGTGCAATATTGAAGCACCTCAAAATATTTGGGGAACAACAAAAAGATGAGTATGGTGATAATATAATTCTTTATCTAAAAATAAATTAACACTAAATGAGTTGCAAAACAGAATGTTGGATTAGTACAGTTTTTCAATAACTGAAATTAGGATTATTTATACAATCATACACAAAATATTTAAAGTAAAAACAATAAAAATATTCAATTTACAAAACAAAAATAATCCATTCCATGATTTGCGTTTTTATGTAAAAATAAAGGTGCTAAACTAATATAGTTCTAAGTTTTTATCCTTATCAAAAGAAAAATAGATAGGATAATAAACGTGAATTACTTTATTTATGAGGAGGATTATTTTTTTATGAAAAAGAAAAATTTTTATCAGTAGCATTAACGTTAGCAATGGCATCCTGTGTTTTTAGGTGGTTGTAGTGGTAATGTGACTAAAACATCATCAGTCAAAGAGACAAATTCGGTTAATGAATCTCAGACAAAGACATCATCTGTTTCACAGCAATCATCTACATCAAAAACATCATCAGAAGGAAAAGAGGTATTAAAAGTTCTATCATAGTTTACTTTCATGATAAAAGCAACTTGGGCACCTGCAGCAGTTATGAGAGAAATATATCAGAAGTTTGCAGACATGCACGCTGATGGACCTGTGACATTTGAACCGATAGCCCTTGATGGAGGGTCAGAACAAGTTGTACAGATTGCAACTAATGAAATAGCTGGCGGTACATTTCCTGATATGGTTGACTTTGCAGGTTCCGAACTTCCTTTGGGAGCAATAAGTCAGAACCTTGTATATGATATGAAAAGCTATATAGATTCAGAAGGGTTGAAAAACAAAAGTAGGACTAAACTATACTACAAATCAGATTGACGGTAAAATATATACTGTACATGACCAGCTATTTACCATGGGACTCTGGTATAATGAAGATGCATACAAAAAGGCGGGAGCATCTCTTCCTGATAATTGGAAAAACTATGAAGATATGAAGTCAGCCATGGAGACTTTAAGGAAAAACGGAGATAAGGGAAGTTATGCATATAGTGCAGGTCAGGGTTCTATAAGGCTTTTCAATACATATATGGGACTACTAAACAAGGAATATGCAAGTAGTTCATTGACTAGTGACATCATAAATTCAGATGAATTTGCAAAAAGACAGTTTAAGCTGGTTGCATCTATGGGATCAAGCTAATGGTTCAGCTAATACATCCGATAACGTAGGGTGATTTTCAGTCAGACTTCCAGAAGGGTAAATGTCTTACTTGGTTAAATGGAGTGTGGGCAGCAGGAGCACTTACGGATGTTAAATTCAAGGCTAGTCCAGCTAATTATCCAGGGAATGTATCAATAGCAAACGCAGGTGGAGGACTTACAATTTCGCAGGGTTATCTGATGCTAAACGAGCGCTTGCGCTTGAATTTGTAAAATATATGACAAGTGATGAAGTTCAGCAAAGAATATTCCTTGAGGTACAGGCGAATCCTTGTAATGCTGATCTTGATTTGAATGCACTTTTATGAAGGATAATAAGAGTGTAGAAGCACTTGCAAGGCAGTGCGTTGGCAAACAGTGCTACAACAATTGTAAGTACAACGGACAGTGTTTGGGGCGGAGATGTTCAGTCAGCCATAATCAACAAATTAATTGAATGCTCCGTTGAAGGATCTGATATTGATGCTAAATTAGCAGAATTGAAGGCGGAACTTATAGCTTTGATTGGATAACATAAATTGATGTCTGTTCCTTAAATTCTAAAGGAACAGACATTTTGTTGAATGCTTATGGAAAGGAATATAGGATGAATAAAAAAGTTTGCAAGAGGTCTTTTTATAATAGTCTTTTTAATACCATCCTGCCTGTGCTTTTTTTAATATTTTATGCATACCCTATTTTGCAAATTATAATAACTTCATTTTGTAAGTGGGATTATACAAACTTAAGCAAGCCGGAATTATATGGACTAAAAAGACTTATTTAATAATTACAAATACATATTTACTCAGTATCCATATTTTTTGGGAAGCATTAAGGAATTCAATTTGTTGGGCTATGGTAGGAGTATTTATTCAGGTACCTTTGACCTTAGTTGTAGCTATTGTATTGTCAAAAAGGACTGAGGTTTTCGAAATTTGTAAGGAATGCGTATATAGTACCAAGTGTAATTTCAAGTGCTGCAATGGGACTTATTTTCTTCAATTATACAATGCACGATATGGCCCAATCCAGCAGATAATACAGAAGTTTAATCCAAACTTTACAGATAGTATTCTGCTTGTAGAGGAGTAAATTTTTGGGCAATTGTATTTGCATATGTATTTTTCTGCGGAACCACTACAATTATGCTCTTAGGACAGATTCATTCTATTGCTCCAGAGCTTTATGAAGCAAGCAAAATTGATGGGGCAAAGGGATGGAAGAGAGAATGGTATATTACAATTCCCTTGTAAAACCGACAATTCAAACAGTAACTACGTTAGCTGCAACTTCTGGATTTCTTATATATAATGAGGTATTCTTTCTTACCAATGGTGCAGCAGGTACTAAATCTATAAGTTATATAATAAGAGAGCTAGCAATTACTAGTACAAGGACACAGTATGCTAGAGCGAATACAATAGGTGTAATACAGATTGTAATTGGACTTATTCTGGTAGTAATTATAAGTTTGGTCTTTTCTGAGAAGAGCATTAAGAAAAGAAGAGAAGGGTAGGGACGATTATGAAAACAAAAATTAGAGAGAGCAATCCTATGGAGGTAAAAAGGTGAAGCTGCAGTTGCATATGTGATAATGATTGCAATTTGTCTTGTAGCATTATTTCCAATCGTCTGAGTTAGTGTTTCTTCATTTAAGGAAGATATTATGGCAAGCCCTGGGTTTGATTTTTCCGAAAAGTATATACAGTGATGGATATAAAAGTATTTACAAAACTTGGAATAGTAAATATTTCCTAAACAGTTTTTATTTGCGCAACTTTTAGGGTACAGTTTTAGAGTATTATAATGATTTCATAGCTGCTTATGTAGTTGCTAGGTATGAATTTAAATGTAGGCGTTTAATTGTTGATATCTTTTATGTCGACAATGTTTTGTTCCAACAGCCGCACTAACCTTTCCAGTATATAACTTTATAAAAAGAAAATAGGGCTATTTAACACTAGGGCAGGACTTATCTTCATTTATGCCTGTAGTGGTATAGCTGTCAGCTCATGGTAATAAGAAATTATTTTGCTACTAATTCCTAGGGAATTAGAAGAAGCCGCAAAAGATTGATGGTTGCATATTTGCAGACATTTGTAAAAATCATGCTTTCCTATAGCTAGACCTGGTATATTTACTGCGGCTGTTTTGGCCTGGCTGAATCTTTGGAATGAATTTTTACTGGGCTTCTCTTGTTATAATCGACAAAAATAAGATGACTGTACCTGCAATATTATCTCAGTTTACTACAAAGCTTTGCAACTGACTATAATGGATTATTATCAGCCATAGTTGTTATAGTTATCCCGCCAATTCTTTTATACTCATTTTTCAAGCAAGTTCTTTATTGAAGCACTTTCGGGTGGCGCAGTGAAGGGATGATTAGATGGCGTTGATAACATAATACTATTATATGGTTATCGCTAGTAAATTGTTTGAAAATATATTAGGAAAATAAAATACTGAACAGTAATAAATATACCTTAGTGGAACAAAATAGGAGTTATTATGAATACAATAGATGAAATAATAGATAGAGTAAAATGGTGGCAGAATGATAGATTCGGAATGTTTATTCATTGGGGATTATACTCTATTCCTGCATCAGGCAGTGGATAATGTCTGAGAAGGAAATGACGTTTGAAGAATACCATAAATATTTTTAATCTTTTCAATCCTGTTGATTATAACCCTAAGAAATGGGTACAGGCTGCAAAGAGAGCTGGAATGAAGTACATAGTTCTTACTGCTAAAACATCATAATGGATTTTGTCTTTTTGATTCAGCCTATACAGAGTATAAAGCTACAAATACAAAGGTGGGCAAAGATTTAGTTAAAGAATTTGTTTGAAGCTTGCAGGGCAGAGGGCATAAAGGGTTGGACTTTATTTTTCTCTAATAGACTGGTCTCATCCTGACTTTCCAAAGTACGGTGACAGACAGCATCCAATGAGAAATAATGAGGGCATATAAGAATGAAAATGTTAATTTTGATAATTATTTAACATTTATGCATAATCAAGTTAAGGAGATAGTTACAAATTATGGAAAGCTTGACCTACTGTGGTTTGATTTTTCTTATGATGACTTATGTGGTGAAAAATGGAAAGCAAGCGAGTTAATTACTATGGTTAGGAAAATATCAACCGGATGTGATTATTGACAATCGTCTTGAAGGTTCTGGAGAGAGTCATGAAGTCTGATTTCAGGTAAGCCTTCGCTCTATAGCGGAGATTTTGTAAAGTCCAGAACAAATTATACCTACACAGGAGTTACGGATGTTAATGGAAAGCCTATTCCTTGGGAACTCTGTGCCACTATGAATAATCACTGGGGATTTTGCAATTACGACCATGAATACAAATCACCTGAAATGATAATCAGGAAGTTAGTTGAATGTGTAAGCAAAGGGGGCAATATGATGTTAAATGTTGGACCTGATGCAAGGGGGAATATTCCAAGTGAAAGCTTAGCAATCCTTGAAAAGATTGGTGAGTGGATGGATAAAAATAGTGAAAGCATCTATGGTTGTGGCGCTTCAAGTCTTGCAAAGCCCGAATGGGGGAGGTATACTCAAAAAGGAAATGTAATCTTCGCTCACGTATTTGAAACTCCGCTAGGGTGCACTTCCTCTTACGGGTATTTCACCTGAAAGTCTTGTAGGGGTTTGTTATCTAAGTGATGGCAGTGAAATAAAACGTGGTGAAGCGTGGAATACAGCTATGTATAATGACACAGCCTTTGTTTCTTTTGGAGAAAATCCAGTATTTACCTATGATCTACCGAACAAGGTTGATACCGTACTTAAAATTGTGAAGAGCTGAGTTGTAGTATAATTAAAAGGCATCTGCTATAGGTTATGACAGGTGCTTTTTATGTATCAGATATTTTACTTAATCTAATCCCCAAAAAGATTGAAGTAAAGTCCAAATAATATTTTAATTGGACGATGAAATAAAAAGTTTGGACGAATGTTACATTTGATATAACTATTTACATATAAAGAGCAGTGATAATACATTTACATTATAGGATAGATAAATGGAATGCTATAAATTCGATCTCCGTCCCCACCATGGGATGTGCATAGCATTTTTTAAAGGGAAAGGCTACAGCGTAGAATTTACAGCCCATATGAAAGACGTAATAAAGGAGTTAGAAAAATAATCCTTTGGTCTGTCTTAAGGTTAATACATATGAACTTTGCTCGAAATGTTCTTACAATATTCAAGAATTTTTGAAAAATGGTAAAAACCAATAATTTAGGGGCTAATATTATTTAGGGAGGAAGATAAAAATGGGAATATTTGATTTATTAAACGGTCCTGATATCAATGATGGACTTAAGGACTATCAGGCAGAGGAAAAGGCTATACTTCTTGATGCCAGAGAGGCGGACGAGTATGCTGACGGCCACATTGAGGGAAAGCATCAATCTTCCTAGCTTAGATTTATGGAAGCTGAGACAATGTTTAAGGATAAGAGCGTGCCTATCTATGTATACCGCCACAGCGGTGCAAGAAGCAAGCGTGGCGGCAGGGCTTACTAAAGCTTGGATTTAAAAAGGTGGTAAATATAGGCGGGATAATGGACCACAAGGGACAGCTTGAAAGATAAGTAAAAGTCAGGGGGCTTAATGCTTCCGGCTGTTTTTGTTTAATAGGATTAATGTACCCTAATTATAATAGAAAAATTTGTTTGTGCGATATGTATATCTCGAGCATGGAAGTTTACTTTTAAAACTTAGCCTAATCTATTTAAGAAAAATTTTATGAATAGTTTGTTTTTATTTGATTATGAGTTAGAATAGGTTTACGGATTTTTAATCAAATTTTAGGGAGGATATATGAAATTTAATATTGCAAAAACAGGCGGAGTTAAGGCAGAACCTCGTATTTGAAGACAGACTGGATACAGAATTTGTAAAAGGCATTAGCTGAAAAGGAAGTATTTTCTAGGTAAGGCAGAAGAGGTTTATTTCTCAATGAATGAGAAATTTGAGTGCAATCTTCTCATTGGTCTTGGCAAGGAAGAAGACATCGAATTTGATATGCTTTAGAAAGACTTTTTCAAGGTAGCTGAAGTCTTGTTAAAGAACAAGGTAGCAGAGGTAGAATTAAACATACCTAAGTTAAAACAATCTTTTGCAACTACAAGCTTGCAGAAGCTATAGCAGAGGGCCTGCTTCACGCTACTTACAAGTTTGACAAATTCAAATCAGAGAAAAAGGAAACACCTGAACTCATAGTAAACTACAATCCGATTCCAGGTAAGGAGCACAGAGCTGAGAAGGGTATAGATGAGGCTAAGAAGCTGATTGAGTCCATTTTCTTAACCCGTGACCTCGTGAATCAGCCTGCGAATGTTATTTATCCTGAAACTTTAGCCGATATAACTAAAAGAGAGACTTGAGGCAAAGGGTGTAAAAAGTAACCGTTTACGGCAAAAAGGAAATAGAAGAGATAGGAATGGAAGCCTTCTTAACTGTTGCCAGAGCGAGCGCTAAAAGAGCCAAAACTCATAGTTATGGAATACTACAACAACCCTGAATCAGATGAGAGGATCGCCCTTGTGAGGAAAGGACTTACCTACGACAGCGGTGGTTATGCTATTAAGCCCTGCAACAGGAATGGTAGACATGCATACTGATATGGGTGGTGCAGGTACCGTAATAGGTGCAATGAATGCACTAGCAGCTCTTAAGGCTAAGGTAAAATGTATTTGCTGTAGTGGCAGCCTGCGAAAATATGATATCCGGTGATGGTTACAGAAATGGCGATATCATAGGTTCAATGAGTGGAAAGACTATTGAAATAGTAAATACAGATGCTGAGGGCAGGCTTACACTTGCTGATGCAGTTTACTATGCAACAAACAACCTTGGTGCAACAAAGCTTATTGACCTTGCGACCTTAACAGGAGCTTGTGTAATGGCTCTTGGTGAGCAGGTGAGTGGAGTTGTAACCAACAATGACGACTTCTATAATAAGCTTGTTAAAGGCAATGAGAGAGCTGGAGAAATGGTTTGGAAGATGCCTGCCACAGATTATTACAAGAAGATGAATGATTCTAAGACTGCTGACCTTAAAAACAGTGGGGGAAGAATGGGTGGAATGATGACTGCAGGACTCTTTGTAGGTTCATTCCTTGCAAAGGAAATTCCTTGGATTCATGTTGATATAGCCGGCACAGCGAGTGTTGAAAAGGCTTATGGCTATGTTAAGGAAGGTGCAACAGGAGTTATGGTTAAGAGTCTTTACTATGCCCTTACAGAGTAAATGGATTCACTTTGTACTTAAGACTTAGATTAACAAGGAGGTTAATATGGACGGATTAGCAATGAGCATAGCATCTCTTTCTACAGATATGGCTATGTCAAAGACCATGTCAGCAGTTAGTACTGCTGTAATGAAACAGAATATGGACACCAATGAGGCTATGGGAGCAGGTATGGTTAAGATGATGGAGAACTCTGTTACCCCAAATCTGGAAACAATGTAGATGTAAAGCTTTAATTAGAATCTACTGAGACGAAAGATGGATGTAGCGCCGGATAACCGGTGCTGCATCCATCTTTTATGTATCGAGTGCAATGAAATTATCTATACATAAAATCTCCGAGGGAAAGCACTATGCAGATGTGAAGATGTCGCTTATATGACCGGTAACAAGCAGTAAATTCTGAGAAGGGAACATCTTATTTATATTACAGATATATCATTTTATTATAGCAAGCTACTGGAAATAATAATCAAAAACCTGTATAGTAAAGGGCTTATAAAATATTCATAATCATCACATTTTAAAATGGATGTTTATATATTTTTGACGCTTATATCATACTTTGAGAGGAGATATATGGATAAGAAAAAAAGGCAGTTTTACAGGGAGCTTAGGCTTTATTTCTGGCAGCGGCCGGAAGTGCTGTGGGAGTTGGGAAATATCTGGAGATTTCCTTATTTGGCAGCAAAAAGACGGAGGCGGATTATTTATTCTGATTTATTTGGTGTTAGTACTAACCTTTGGCTTTTACCCTTCTTACTACGGATATCGCAATCGGAAGAAAAAAACAAGGAAAAATGCCTTGCAGGCCTTTTGCAGCATTTCTCCTAAGTGGGGCTTTCCTTGGCAAGCTTACATTTTTAGTACCGGCTCTTATTATGACTTATTATTCGGTGATTGGAGGCTGGATAACCAAATACCTTTATGACTATATAGTTACAGACGGAGTTGAGGCTGCAGAAGACGGATATTTTGTGGGCTTTATTACCTCCGAAAACCCCTGCCTATTGTCTTTATGCTGATATTCCTGCTGGTAACCATTTGGATAGTGTACAGAGGTGTTGAGAAGGGAATTGAGCAGTTTTTCAAAGTTTGTAATGCCGGGGCTTCTTTTGCTCATCATCGGAATTGCAATCTTCTCACTTACACTTAAGCATACTGATACTACAGGAGTTACAAGAACAGGTATAGATGGTCTTATGGTTTATCTAAGGCCCTGATTTTGAAGGGCTTACTCTTTCAAAGTTCTTAAATATCCTACTTGATGCAATGAGCCAGCTTTTCTTCTCTCTGAGCGTATCTATGGGGAATTATGATAACCTATGGTTCCTATGTGAAGAAGAAACTCATCTTGAAAAGTCAATCACTCAGATTGAAATATTTGACACAGGTGTTGCCCCTCATTGCAGGGAATGATGATAATCCCAGCAGTTTTTCGTGTTCTTTGGAATGGAAGGAATGGGCTCAGGTCCAAGCCTTATGTTCATCTCACTTCCTAAAGTCTTTGCGGCTATGGGCGGCGCAGGTAAATTTGTAGGTATACTTTTCTTTTGTAATGGTTGTATTTGCGGCACTTACCTCCTGTATATCCATTATGGAAACCTTGGTTGCTAACTGTATGGAAATCTTCCACGCAGGCAGGAAAAAAGGTATGTATGGGAGTAGGGAATATTTGCAGTAGTTACAGCTGTTATCATCTGCCTTGGATATAACGTCCTCTACTTTGAGGTTCCTCTTCCAAAATGGCTCTACAGGGCAGCTTCTTGACATAGCGGATTATATCAGTAACAGCTTCCTTATGCCTCTCATTTCATTTTTAACCTGCATCTTCATAGGCTGGGTAGTTAAGCCTCGGCTGGATAGAAGGCGAAATGCTTGAGAACGAGCGCAGCTTTTCCACAAAAAGAGAATGTATGAAATTATGGTAAGATACGTAGCGCCTCTTATGATGGGAATATTGTTCTGCAGTCTACAGGAATTTTTGGCTTTCTTAGGCTGGCAGTAATCCATATTAATATTAGGACATCTGTTAAATATGGATGTCCTTTTTGACACCTATATCATTTAATGCTATTCTACCTCTTGAGAATATTTATTTGGAAGAAGGACGGAGAATGAAATATCACATATATATTTTAAGATGCTCAGATAATACCTACTATACGGGCTTTTGCTACAGATGTAGAAAAAGACTGGCAGAGCATAACTCAGGCAAGGGAGCCAAATACACCAGAGGACGTACCCCCTGTACCCTTGTGTACACAGAAAGCTTTTGAAGATAAAAAGCAGTGCTATGAAGAGAGAATGGGAGATAAAGCACAGGGTTAAGCAGGGAGGAGAAGGAGAGGTTATTTACTTAAAAAGGCTAGATTTTCAAGGTAAGTGCAACACTTTTATAAAAAATAGTAAATGCAACACTATTGCCAGATAAAATGATAAAAATTATATCAATAAAAATCAGACTGAATTTAATCAAATTTGGTTTGATTTTATTGCTTTTTGATCGAAAAAAGGGTATAGCAAACAGATCTGAAAACTACATCTTTCAGGTTAATGCAACGGTTTTTAGTATTGCTTTTACTGTGAAAGGTATTTACTTTACTCTGGTTTAGTGTTTTAATAGTTTGGAGTCAAATTTACATCACTTTCACTTATTATTTTAAGCCTTAGTTTTGTAAAAGACTTGAAGGAACTAAACATAGTGGTATAATGCAAAAATAACAAGGGGTTAGAGATGAATTTACAATTTTTGCAGAAAAATGATGTACCAAAAGCAAAGTTCAGCTTCATTAAAGCGTGCTATCAGAAGTTTAACTAAAAAGGATTAAGGAGCATGAAGAATACATAGAGAATCCATATGTTCATGTTCCGGAGTGGGATGAGTATTCTGCGTTAAGGCAGGAAGGGCTAAAAGAAAACATTGGGAAAAAGAGATAAGAAACTTTAATGAATCTATCAATAATAGGATAGAAGAACTTAAAAAGAGAGGTGATTATGATGGCTAATGAGAAACTCACAAAAGAAGGAATTGAATATATAATTGGTCGGCTTTTGAAAAAAATGCACAGGAAACTGTTGGAGAGTGGGAAAAAGGATAAGAGCAACCTTTTCTATGATGGCAAGGCACTGGCTTATTATGAAATGCTTGACATAATCAAGGCAGAATTAGACATAAAGGGAACAGGACTTGAAAGAGTTCGGGCTTGATGTCAGCTTGGAGGAAAAAACTGCTTGCATAATGCAAAAATAATATTAAAAAGCACCTGCAAAGGGTGCTTTTTCATGCAGAAAGGAAGTATAATGGAAGAATTTACCCAAATATACCGCATTCTTCAAATTCTCAAAAAAGCAATGGATGTGGAAGAATTTGAAAAGGAACTTATTTCAAGTGAAGCCATTAAGGTGAACTATCCTAAAGTAGAACTTACAAGACCTGAAATTACATTAAAAGGGCTTGAGTATCTAGAAGAAAACAGCATGATGAAGAAAGTCTCGAAAGTGGCTAAGGGGGTTATAGATGTTTTACATAAAAATAAATATGATGATTAAAGAAGATGAGAAGCCTGCACTAGAGAAAGAAAAACAGAGCAGTGATGCTTGAAAAAGACAGGAGCCTTCAACAAGGCTGTAGCAGTTATCCCTTCAACAAAAGCTTCAGGAGGGTGATATTTTGGTGACAAGGTCGAAAAGGGTATACAGTTATTGTAATCGAGGCAGAATCAGAGGATAAGCCAGCCCATAAACCTGATAAAGCTAAAGCAGAAAAAAATCAAAGAAAGATATAAAAAGCCATTGCGCTTGAGGTTATAGCAGGCAAATGGGGAAGTGGTGAGGATAGAAAAACAGGTTTAAGGCAGCAGGTTATAACTATAGTGATGTACAGAAAGAGGTTAAACAATTCTTAAAGTTTTACCCCATTTTATTCTTAAAACCTTATCCGTTATAATCTAATTAAACAATTGTTAAAAATATAAAAGTTAATTCTTCGAATTACACTTAACTGAAGGGCAGGGAAGTATGTACAGTATATTGGTTTGTGATGATGAAAAAGACATAGCAGCAGCCATTAAAAATTTATCTGGAAACAGAAGGATATAAGGTATTCACGGCAGAAAAATGGCAGGGAAGCACTGGACATTGCTGCAAAGGAAGAAATCCATTTAATAATTATGGATGTGATGATGCCTGTGATGGATGGGATAGAGGCGGTTAGAAAACTTAGGGAAGACAGCATAATTCCGGTAATTATGCTCACTGCAAAAAGTGAAGATGTGGATAAGGTGTTAGGGCTTGGTATAGGTGCTGATGATTATGTAACAAAGCCCTTCAATCCTATGCTATGCCAGCTAAGTCGCAAATCAGGAGATATGTAAGGTTTGGCGGACAGCCTGAAAAGTCTGATGATAAAGTTCTTGCAATAAATGGACTTGTACTGGATGATAATGCAAAGGAAGTACAGGTGGATGGGGAAGTGGCAGACCTTACACCTAAGGAATTTGAAATCCTTAAGATGCTTATGCTTGAAAAAGGCAGGGTATTTTCGCCTGAAACCATATACCGCAAGGTGTGGGGTGAAGAACCCTATGGAAGTGAAGGTGCAGTTGCTGTCCATATAAGGCATTTAGAGAGAAAATAGAGATAAACCCATCCGAACCGAGGTTTATTAAAGTGGTTTGGGGACAGGGATATAAGGTGGAAAAGGAGATGCAGACATGGAAGAAAAAGAATGAGATTGAAGTAATGAGTGGAGTCAAAGAAAAGAAGCAATATGACAGTTTCATATATTCTCTGCCATTTAAGAGTGGAGCAATTATATCGTCATTAGTAATCTTCGTACTTGGAATAACCTGTGTTATAGCATTTATGTGGCTTTGGGAAGAAGATATTTATAGTCATGACAGCCAATGAGGCTGCTGAATATATTTGCACACTACGGTGGAGGCAAAGCTAATATACCTACGTTAGCTGAGGCTTTGATTAATTTAAGGTATGCAGTTGTGCCTATTGGAACAGCACTTGGAATCTTATATCTTGTTGACATAGTGTTTATTTTTGCAGCCCTTGGACATAAGAGGGAAGTAGTGAACTGGTAAAATTCCCGACCTCTGACTGGCCGTTTGATATAATCTGCCTGCTATATTTAATGTTTTTCAGTTACCTTAGAGATGTCAACTACAAGAATTAACGGTAGAGAAGCTTTTTGGCTCTAATAATATTGCCTGCTAGATTATGCTTGTGGTGTATTATTTTTCATACTGTCATTTTTTTCTTAATGCAGCAATTAATCTAAAAGATAAGACTTTATTTAAGAATTTGCTTTTTAATTAGATTTTTAGATATATTTTTAGAGGTATAGGAAAAGCTATAAAGAAAATTCAGGTGTTACTAAGAAAGCAACTCTGTATTTTTGGAATGTTTGCAGGAGTAGAGTTTGTCATATTATTGATGTTTAACCTGCTTGGAACAGAAGTAACAAGTGCCTTGCTGTTTCTGTTGTTTTTAGTAAATATATTTGCTTTTATAGTAATTTACAAGGTTATGATGGGTGTAAAGAAATTGAAACTGCAGAGCAGAAAATAATTGCAGGAAATCTCGATTACAAGCTAAATACCGCTGGATATAAAGGTGACTTAAAAGATATTGGCAGAAGGACTGAATGAAATAGGCACAGGGACTTGAAAAAAAGCAGTAAATGGAAGGATGAAGAGTGAGAGATTTAAGACTGAATTGATTACTAATGTTTCATATGATATAAAGACTCCGCTTACTTCAATCATAAACTATACAGGTCTGTTAAAGAAAGAGAATATAGAAACGGAGCCTGTTAAGGGCTATATCGAAGTACTTGACAGACAGTCGGAAAGACTTAAAAAGCTGATAACTGATCTGCTTGAAGCCTCCAAGGCCTCTTCAGGTAATATAAAGCTGGATATTGCAGAAGTAGATGCAGGACCAATGCTTGAACAGGTATACGGAGAGTATCAGAACAAATTTGAAAAAAAGCAGGGCTTACAGGGATAGTTACAAGCCTTCTGAAACAGTTTTTATAAAGGCAGATGCAAATCATCTTTTTCAGAGTTTTTGATAATATCCTTGGCAATGTAGTAAAAACTACGCACAGCCTGGCACAAGGGTGTATATAGATCTCACCCAAAATGACGAAACAATAACAATATCATTTAAGAATATTTCAAAGGAAAAGCTGAATATAACAGGAGAGGAGCTTATGGAACGCTTTGTAAGGGGCGACAGGTCTAGAAATACTGAGGGAAGCGGACTAGGGGCTTTCCATAGCCAAAAAGCCTTGCAAATCTGATGGGTGGGAAACTTGAGATTGTGATAGATGGTGATTTGTTTAAGGTAGAGGTTAGATTTAATAACCAAGGTAGAATTTAATATTGATAATATTACAACGAAATGACTGCGGCATTTTTATAGCTGCAGTCATTTTTACATTAAAAGCAGATATTATTTATCATTTTCATAAGAGGTTTCTTCCTGTTCTGCAACTGCATCTAATGAAGAAGCGGCGGCAGTTTTGTCTGGAACATAGGTAATTATGTCCTCAACCCTGCAATTCAGAATCCTACACAAATTCTCTAAAGTAGCGGTTGATATGTAATCACCTTTTTTTATTCGGCTTATTTGTGAGTTGCTTACACCGTAGTAGACAGAAAGTTTATATTGAGAAATATTTTTAGCTTTTAATGTCTCCCAAAAACTTTTCATAACTTATCATAGCTTAAACCTCGAACGAATACCTCTGGGTAGTCATAGAATAATAATTGTATATAAATTCTAATGGAATTAAGATATAGTAATGCCTGAAATTAGACAAGACTAAAGTATCGGACATTGTCCAATATCGGGGGAGATTGAAGGAAAATAACAACCGGAACCATAGTTTAGTGCTGGATTTTTCAAGGTAAGTGCAACACCATGTTGCATTTAAGTTGAAAAACTATTTACTAAAAAGTAAAATATCCTCTCACAAAATGTTTGTATTTGCAATTTTTATATGGTATAATATTACAGATTTTCAAGATTTATAAAAAGCAACAGAAGGGTTTGGGAGGTTTTTAGATGTCAGCGTATATTCCATACATTATAACAGCGGTTATAATCATTGCACTATTGGTAGGTTTGTACTTTTTATCGAGGTACGCAAAGAAGCTTCAGGACAAGCAGGCAGCGGCAAGCGAACAGATGAGAGAGATGGAGCAGGCTGTTTCCATGCTGATTATAGATAAAAAGATGATGAAGATAACCGAAGCCGGATTTCCTCAAATAGTTGTGGATCAGGCGCCAAAGCTCTCCAGACTCTCAAAGGTACCTGTAGTTAAGGCAAAGGTTGGACCTAAGGTAATGAGCCTTATGTGCGACCCTAAGGTATTTAATACAATTCCTGTTAAAGAAGGAAGTTAAAGGCAATGGTATCAGGCATATACATAACAGGGGTTAAAGGACTTAGAACAGGTCTTGACAAGGCTCCTGAGAAGAAAAAGTTCATAGATAAGGTAAAGGGCATATTTAAGAAATAAACAATGTGCACCTGATGAAAGGGCACTCAGTTTAGAGTGTCCTCTTTTATGTAATATGAAATTATTACTAGGGGTGTGAACTTACACAAGGAAGTTTGCCTTTGGCAGGGTATACCTGAGTGTAGAGTATTTTTAAGAAAGAGGATTATGGATAGAGTTTATGAAAAGGCCTATGGCAAGATAAACCTAAGCCTTGATGTACTTGGGCGGAGGGAAGACAGTTACCACGATGTAAGTATGGTAATGCAGACTGTAGACATTTATGATGTGATTACTCTAAGTAAGATTGAGGGGAAGGATGAGATAGCCCTTACTACAGATGTAGAAGGTCTCCCTACTGGTGAAGGCAACATTGTATACAAGGCAATAAAGTTAATTAAAGAGGAATACGGGATTGATACAGGAGTAAGTGCCCACATAGAAAAGCACCTTCCCATAGCAGCAGGCATGGGAGGTGGAAGTGCAGATGCGGCTGCTGCCCTAAGAGGGATGAACAGACTTTTTGAACTGGGACTTAAGAGTGAAAGACTTGAAGAGCTTGGAGTAAGGCTTGGAGCTGATGTTCCCTTCCCTTATAAAGGGAGGAATCGCACTTGCGGAGGGATTGGTGAGAAGTTAACTGCACTACCTGCCTTCCCTGAATGCAGCCTCGTTATAGTAAAAGCCTAATGTTTCGGTGTCTACTAAGGAAGTGTATGAAGCCTTTGACAGCTTGACGGAAGTGGTTCATCCTAATATAAAGAAACTAACTGACTCCCTTGGTAAAGAGGATTTAAGGTATATAGTTAAGCTTTTAGGAAATGTGCTTGAGGATGTAACCATCAAAAACATGGAATAATCGATGAAATAAAGAGGTCGCTGCTTGAAAATGGGGCTGTATTCTCTATGATGACAGGAAGCGGACCAACAGTGTTTGGAATATTTGAAAATGAAGAGAAGGCGGTAATGGCGGGGAAAAGGCTAAGTGAGATAGGTTGCTTTTGAACTTGTAGAGGTTACAAGGTGTCAGGGCTTAGAGTAAAGGAGATTTATGGATAAATATATGTTAAATGAGTCTGAACTTCCTTTAAGAGATGTGGTTTTTCGTACCCTTTAGAAGGCAGATTCTTATGGGTGAGTTAAAGCCGGGTGAAAGGCTGATGGAGGTTAAGCTAACAAAGAAGCTTGGAGTAAGCAGAACTCCGGTAAGAGAAGCAATTCACATGTCTTGAAATAGAAGGACTTGCCAAAGGTAATACCAAGAAGAGGGTGCCTCGGTAAGTGACATAACCGAAGAGGACCTGCAGGATGTACTTGAGGTGAGATGCGCCCTTGAGGAGCTTGCGGTCGAGCTTGCCTGCGCAAGAAGAAGTGAAGAGGATATTTTCAATATAAAGAAGGCGGCAAGGGCCTTTGTGGACGCTACAAAGACAGGGAAGTATTTCTGAAATGGCTGAAAAAGGGATGTAGCATTTCACAACTGTATATTTTCAGCTACAGGCAATAAGCGCCTGATTCAGCTTGTGGGCAACCTCTCAGAGAGAATGTACAGATACAGGATAGAATACCTTAAGAATAAGGGTGTATATGAGGGGCTAATCAAAGAACACAGCGATATTATCCGTTACATAGAGGGTAACAATCCGTCTGAGGCAAGAGCGGCGATTAGAAAGCATATCACAAATCAGGTTGAAAAGGTAAGCCTTGAGATAAAGGCAGGAAAGGAAAAGAAGTAGACATGAAAAAGAGGCTGGCAGTAATAATAGGTGGACGCTCAAGTGAGCATGAGGTTTCTCTTGTAAGCGGAGCAAGCGTAATAGAAGCTATTGATACAGATAAATATGATGTTAAGATTATTGTAATAAGTAAAGAGGGTGAGTGGCTCCTTGTGCCGGATGTAGAGACAGTTAAAAAGCGGAGGATGGAAAGAAAGTAAGGTAAAGGCGGTTATCTCTCCCTGATACAAAGGACAAGGCTTTACTTGTATTTAATGAAGATGGTAAGGTGGAAAAACTTGCTCTGGATGTGGTTTTTCCTGTTCTTCATGGACTTTATGGAGAGGATGGCACGATACAGGGACTTTTTGAAATGGCAGGCATCCCTTATGTAGGCTGTGGTGTAATAGCATCTGCTGTAGGCATGGATAAATGGTATACTAAAGAAGTAGTACATACTACAGGAGTAAGACAGGCCCGCTTTGTGCCTGTGTACAGGAAATGAGCTCTCCGATATGGATAAGGTAGTAGAAAAAATAGAGAAGGCATATCCATATCCTTACTTTGTAAAGCCATCAAATGCAGGCTCTTCAAAGGGAGTTAGCAAGGCCTCTGACAGGGAGGGTCTCAAGAAGGCTCTAATCTTGGCGGCAGAACACGACAGAAAAATCCTTGTTGAAGAGACTATAGTGGGAAGAGAGCTTGAATGTGCTGTTCTTGGGGGCTATGATGTAAAAGGCAAGCGGGTTGGTGAGATACTGCCGGCCGCTGAATTCTATGACTTTGATGCAAAGTACAACAATGCCGAGTCAAAGACAGTGATTTCTCCAAGTCTTCCTGAGGGAAAGACAGAGGAGATAAGAAGGGCTGCGGTTAAAATATTTAAGGCTCTTGACGGATACGGCCTTTCAAGGGTAGATTTCTTCCTTGAAAAGGATACCAATGAAGTTGTGTTTAATGAGATAAATACTCTTCCGGGATTTACTGCAATCAAACGATGTATCCTATGCTCTGGAATGAGCAGGGGAATAGACAAGAAAGCCCTCGTTGAAGAGCTTATCAGTTTGGCACTTAGGAGATATGAAAAATAGATGAATAAAAAGGTGAAGGTCAGCCTGTCATCATATCAGGATACAGAGGCTGGGGTGGAAGAATTCAGAGTTTCTGCCCCTGGCACCTACAGTCTGATAAAATGACAGGCATTTTATAAAATATGAAGAAAAACTGATGATGATGCCATAAACAAGGTATTGCTAAAAGTTTGATAATAATTTCCTTGAAATGACCAAATCAGGTGAGGTAAGGAGCACCCTGACTTTTACTGAGGGAGAAAATACTGAAGGCTATTATAAAAACCCCTTATGGTACATTTTTAATTGAAACAGATACAAAGAAACTGGATATCAAAAATAGGGTAAAAATATCTTTGTAAATCTAGAATATGGGCTTTTACATAGACAGTGAATTTGTGGCAGATTGCAAGATGTATATAGAGATTTTGTTTTAGGTTGCGGACCTTATTAAGAGACCACAATATAACTTATTGGAAGGACTGCTAATTATCCTTAGCAAGACGCAACCTGGATAAACAGCAGCTTCTTGGAAAAATAAGCAATCACAATATTAACAGAAAGGATGGTACTTTTATGAAAACAGCAGTTATATGTATGAATGGATTTGAAGAGGTAGAGGACTCACAGTGAGTTGATATGCTTAGGAGACTGGAGATTGAGTGCGATATAGTTGGAAAGGGTGCCGAGGTTACAGGTTCTCATGGCATAGTAATAAAGGCTGATAGGCTGTTGGAGGAAATAAAAATCTGAGGATTACAGTGCTGTCATTCTTCCGGGAGGTCTGCCTGGAGCAACCAACCTTAGAGATGACAGCAAGGTAATTAGCCTCGTAAATGAGATGAATAAGACAGGCAAGATTGTCGCAGCCATTTGCGCAGCCCCGATAGTCCTTGAGAGGGCAGGAGTCCTTGAAGGCAGGAGATTTACAGCTTATCCGGGAGTTGGCGAGAAGATAGAAGGAGGAAACTTTAAGGAAGAGCTTGTGGTAAGGGATGGCAATATTATAACTTCCAGAGGACCTGCAACAAGCATGGAATTTGCCTTTGCGATAGCCGAGGCACTTGGAGTAAATGCGGACAGCCAGAGAAAAAGCGACTCTTTGGGACAAGGTAACAGGAGATAAAAAAGAAGTTAGAAAAGGTAGAGTATGGAGGAGAACCAGTTTGAACGGACAGCCCTAATTCTTGGCAAAGCCTCGGTAGAGAGATTAGCTCGTAAACGAGTTGCGGTGTTTGGAGTAGGCGGAGTAGGCGGCTTTGTGTGTGAGGGACTTGTGAGAGCAGGGATTGGTGCCATAGACATAGTTGATAAAGATACAGTTGCCCTAAGCAACCTTAACCGTCAATTGATAGCCCTTCACAGTACTGTTGGAAAGAACAAGGTAGATGTGCTTGAAGAGAGGCTTAAGGATATAAATAAAAACTTAATTATTAAAAAATATAAATGTTTTTTCTGCCTGAGACGTCTGAGACTTTTTGATTTTAGGGAATATGACTATGTGGTAGATGCAATAGACACAGTTACAGGCAAGATTGAGCTTATTCTCAAGGCAAAAGAGGCGGGAGTTCCTATTATTTCTGCTATGGGAGCAGGAAACAAGCTTGACCCTACAGCCTTTCAGGTTTCAGATATATATAAAAACCAGCGTCTGCCCACTTGCAAGAGTTATGAGGAGAGAGCTTAAGAAAAGAGGGGTAGAGAAGCTAAAGGTAGTGGATTCTAAAGAGGAGCCCATAAAACCGCAGTTTGAAGAGGGGGAGGAAGTTGTACCCGGAAGCGTCTCCTTTGTGCCGCCGGTTGTGGGACTTATTATAGCCGGTGAGGTAGTTAAGGACTTGATAAGAGTAGAATAAGTGGGTTTAAATCTATTTCAAAAATATGATAATATCTTAGGATAGAGGTATCAAAAAGCACAAAAATTCGATTGGGATTTCTCGCAGGAGAATTTTTGGTATTTCTTTTGAATGAATTTATGCGGAAAAGGAAACAAGGCGATGAAGAAAGACGATTATTTAGTTGAAATAAGAAATATATTAAAGCAGAAATCCTTTTCATACTTGTTGGAGTTAGTGATATAGAGGGAGAGGAAATCTGTCACTTTTTAATGAAAGAAAAGATAGAATTTGAGAGTGTAAAGCTAAGCAATGAATCACCGTATTGGGAAGAAATCCCTGCTGAGATTAAGGAAAAGGTTAATAACATCATCCTTAGCGGAAGAAAGGTAATGAGCCTTTGTATAGGAGGTAATATGCCTGAGGCTATTTTTTCTATAGCATCGGCCTGGCATGCAGGTTCTGAAGAGGACAAACCGTATTCACCTATCGAACAGCTCTCGCTCGCTATTAAGAAGGATGTTTCCCCTTACTACAGGCTGATTGGAGCAAACAGCAGAGACTTTATCTATGCCATGCGTGAAGAGGCGGCTGCTATGCTTAAGGGCTTTGGCGCAAGAAGTAAGTATAAGAGTATATTAAAGGATGCAGGGATTACTGATTATGACTTAGAGGACTATATGCAGAAGGTATATGACTCCGGAGAGGCTGGAATGGAGTGCATTCCTGAAAGCTACAGAGCAGGCATAGGGCTTGTAATAAGGGAAATAAGGAGAAGGGACAGGGCTGCTCAGGGAATCACACAAGAGCAGGAGCTTCAGGCGGAGAGGGCGGTAATGAAATCCCTACCTTATAGGAAGTGTGACTGTGGTGGATATGCATGATGCAAAAGCCTGCTGCTGTTTTTGACCGTCTTGTTGAGACTGAGAAATATGGTCTTCTTATGCTTTCGGCAAACGGAGGCAGCTATTTCTTAGGACCTTGGAGCAAGGTAAAGAAGTTTGAGGAGCATTTCCCTGAGGGAAAGGTAGGAGGAGAGCCGCCTATAAGAGGCCACTGGTCAGGCAACTACAGCAGACCTCTTGTGGTTGACTTTGTGGAAAGCCTTGAAAAGGTGAAGGATAAGAGCAAGCTGCACGAGAAGTCAGAGCTTTTTATGAAGCTGTAGAAACATGACAAAAATCAAAATCGTTATTTTGATGTATTATTCACACAGTTTATTGAAAAACTGGAGGAGTATATGAAATTTGTGCTCAGATCAGGGTTAAACGCAGGAGCAAGCTTGGTTGTGTCATTGTTTACTTTGTACATGACTAAGTGTTTTGACATCAATAATTATTGATACGAATATCTATGATTCTGTCTTTTGGAAGTAATTGCCCAGTTTGTCATATTGGCTTTTCAGTTTTCACCCTTTCTTGAGTTTGCTATGTTATACCTGATAAACCCATTAATAAATAAGATAGGATTTTTAAGGCTGTCAACATTGAAAAAGCTTATGGAGCATCACAGTGGGAGCGTTGATGCTTGGATTATATTATGCATATAGGGAGTGGTTAAGCGGAGACATAAGCGGACCCCATATTCTTGACATAATATTTGATTCTATTATTAATATGTATTTTGTTGTGAAATGTTCTGGAATATTTATACTTAGCTTAATTGCTAACCCTATTTTGGCAAAGAGAAATCAGGAAAAAAGGCAGGGAAGAAATTAATTTATCATAATTGTCAACTTTTTATACAATAAAAAAGGTTTACAATAATAAAAAAGATGTATAATAGTATCCGAATTAACTATAAGGTTTATGTTAATTCGGATATTTATTATGTGACAGGAAATTTCTCCGAAATTACCTGCACATAATAATCTCTCCGAGGGATGCACAGCTCGCGGCAGAGAAATTTGCCTTACGGCACCGCTCGCGCGCGAAGTGTGTGCGAGCACACACTTTTTATAAGGAGAAAAATTATGTCATCAAATGAAAATGCAGCAGTTAAACAGGGAATGGATGTAAAAGTCTTGCCCTCATAGGTATAATGGCGGCTATTTGCTGCGTACTTGGCCCTTGGCAGATACCGATAGGACCGGTTCCGATTTCTTTACAGATTATAGCGGTCTGCCTCTGCTCCTATGTGCTTGGAGCAAAGAAGGGGGCGCTTGCAGTGCTCATCTATGTACTTCTTGGCCTTGTTGGACTTCCTGTATTTGCAGGGGCAAAAAGTGGGGGAACTGCCTTATTCGGACCGACAGGAGGCTATATAATCGGATTCATATTTATGGCATTTATAGGCGGACTCTTCATAGAAAAAGCGGGAATTAAGAAGATATATATACAGATAATAGGCCTTGTTTTGGGACTTTTAGTGTGCTACCTTTTTGGAACTATTTGGTTTGGTAGTAAATACAAAAGGTATAAACTTCACGCAGGCACTTGGCTACTGCGTATATCCGTTCATACCTTTTGACTTAGGAAAGATTGTGATATCTGTAATACTAGGCAATGCCGTTAAACAGGCACTTAATAAAATCAGCGTGTAAGTATGGCTATACCAAAGGATGGGATGTTAATCATTCCATCCTTTATTGTTACCTCTTTATCGCCGGTTACAAGGAAGGATTCAAGCTTTGTGTAGTCCTCTCCAAGTTTCTGGCTTACATCATTTTCCGAGGTGTTGATTACAATGAGAAGAGGTTCATAGCTCTTATCGGCCATACTTCTCGTAAAGACTGAAACCGTATCAGGATTTGCATTTTCAAAGCCATCATAGAGAGCAGTCTTTCCTCTTGCTATTACAGGGTAACTATGCCTTAGCTTTATTGCTTTCTTAAAATAATTGTAAATGGATGTCTCATCATCTTTCTGGTCTTCAAGACTACCATACATCATTTCAAAGTCTTCCATGTCCTTAGGCCCCTTACACATACCCACAGCATTTGCATCCTTTGTCCACTGCATTGGAGCCCTTTTGTTCTCGTCACGCCCGGAGCCTTTCATGCCAAGCTCCTCTCCGTAGTATATGAAGGCATTGCCGCTCATAAGCAGGTTCATTGCCCCTGCGAGCTTAATCATATCAACTCTTCTCTCTCCTGAGTAGTAGCCTGCTGAACGAGGGATATCGTGGTTTGTATAAAATGGAGCATTTACATAATGTGGATTATTGCCTGAAAAAAGCTCATCCGCTCTAATCATCCTCTCTGCAAAGCTGCTTGCAGGGATAGAACCCTTAAGTATGTTGGCAATAACGCCATCACTTCCTGAGAAGTCAAAGTCAAAGAAGCTGTCAACACCACTCTTGTAATAAGCTCCGTACTCGCTCTCTGTTGACCAGGCTTCACCAACTATATAGGCATCAGGCTTAATCTCTTTAACTGTTTTATTGAGCCAGGTAAGAATTTCCGTATTCTTTGTAATGCTTCCTGTTACATAGTAGGTAACTGCATCCAGCCTGAAACCATCTACACCGAGATCAAGCCAGAATTTGAAGATATCTTTAAACTCATTTCTAACGGCTTCATTTTCAAGGTTAAAGTCAGGCATTTTAGGGCTGAATCTAGCCTCGTAGTACCAGCCTGTTCCCTCTATAGGAGCATAGCCCTCCTGCTGTTTTTCTTGTAAAGTTATAATAATTTGCATAAGGGCAGATATTATAGTCAGGTTCCTCGCCTTTTTAAGGCCTTTTTATGTAGTTTACGGCCTCTACAAACCAAGGGTGTTCTGAGGAGGAATGGTTCATAACCAAATCAAAAATCACCTTGATATTTCTCTTGTGACAATCATCAAGAAGAGCCTTGAAGTCCTCAAGAGTACCAAAATCCTTATCTATATTTTTTTATAGTCCATAACATCATATTTATGGTAGGAAAGTGAAGGCGAAACAGGGGTGAGCCAGATTTCATTTGCAAGGAGGGAATCACCTTTATCGGCCTTTCCGTCGTTGATGTAGTCAAGCTTTTTCCTAATGCCCTCTAAATCTCCTATTCCGTCTCCATTGCTGTCATAGAAGGATGAGACGAAGATTTGATAGGTCACACGGTAATTGTCCTCTATAAGCTTAATAGGAGTGCCTACCGAAGAAGCACTGCAGGCTGTGAGCGAAAGAGTGAGTGGAAGAGTGGCTGCAAGCGGTTTAATGATTTTATTCAATTTCATTTTCATATCCTCCTCTTTTTGGTATCTCTCCATTGTAGATGATATAAAAGAAAACTGTAAAGTTAAAGTAGGAAAAAAATTAAAACTTTCACTATGGTTTTTTGGCTGATAATTATGATATCATGGTAACATCGTTTTAATATATATCCCGGGAGGCTTTATGAAGTTTAACAAGGATTTACTGGAAAAAAAGGTGGGTTGCATATACTTTTAGCTACCTGCTCTGCAGTGGTTTTATATTTTCTGCTTTCAAATGTTTCCGATATCTTTAATGGACTAAGGGTTGTATATAAGGTGCTAAGTCCGCTTATTACAGGACTTATCATAGCCTATGTCATTGACCCTTCATCACTTTTTACAGAGGACTGTATTTGCAAATGTTAAAAATGAACACACGAGGAAGAAGCTTTCGGTAACTGTAGCACTTAGTTGGCATAGCCCTACTTATAATTCTCCTTATGTTTGCACTTATACCGCAGATTGTCATCAGTATTAAAACTCTCTTTGGCAACATGGATGAGTACATAAGGTCACTTCAGGGATTTTTACAGGCTGCAAGTGTGGAGGCTGGAACAAGAGGGAATAGATATAAGCGGTATTACCAGGTTCAGTGATGATATATTAAATGTAGTAGGGGAAAAGAAAATACCTGAGAACTTTAACGGAATAGTAACCACATCCCTAAGTATAAGTAAAGCAATATTTGATTTATTCATAGCTATGTTCCTTGCCATATATTTTCTGGCTGATAAAGAAAGGCTTAAGGGCAGCTTTGACAGGCTGTTAAAACGCCTTATGAAAGCAGATAGATACAAGGCTTTCGCAGGATTCTGGGCAAGGTGCAACAGCATACTTATAAGATACATTGCCTTTGATATAATTGATGGTGTGATAGTAGGAGTAGCAAACTTTATATTTATGTCGGTAGCAGGCATACCTTATTCTGTGCTGATTTCCGTTCTTGTGGGAGTAACCAATCTGGCACCGACATTTGGTCCTATAGTCGGAGGTATACTTGGAGGCTTCATTCTTGTGCTTGTTAACCCTCTTCAAGCACTGTGGTTCATCATATTTACTATTATACTTCAGACTATAGACGGCTACGTCCTTAAGCCAAAGCTCTTTGGTGGAAGCCTTGGAGTGCCTGGGGTATGGATACTTGTATCTATTGTAATTGGCGGAAGGGTTTTTGGAGTTGCAGGCATACTGCTTGCGATACCTTTTGCATGCGATAGTTGACTTCATCTACCACGATATGATATTTAGAGAAGCAAGGAAAAATGAAGAAATGGAAAAAGCAGCTAAAATGAGAAAGAATTAAAAAAAGTAAATAAGAGAGCATTACTAAAATCAACTGTCAGCCACAGGTATATCCCAAAGCTGGCAGTTTTTTTAATCCATTTTATGTGCCCGCTACATATAGAAAGTTAGATTCTTGCAGAAAAATATCTTGAGGCAATCCTTACCTGCGGGTCACGTGCGAGTTGATGGTTTAGAAGTATAACCCTCATGCATAATGCACAATAAAATTATTACTTTAAGCTGATAAAATAGTGCAATATTTTTAGTTTATTTTTTTCTTGCAATTTTCGTGTGATTTAGTATATAATGTTCCTTGCGTTCAACAAAAGTGTGCGCGTCTTTAGCTCAGCTGGTAGAGCACCTGACTCTTAATCAGGGTGTCCAGGGTTCGAGCCCCTGAAGACGCACTAAAAGAGGTCCTTGTTTGGCAGAGAACTGTCGGGTAGGGGGCTTTTTGTTTTTAAAATAAATCTCTTTCACTTACAGTCCCATCTTGACAGGCAATAGGTTCTATTCTATACTTTAGTAGTTACAAATAAATGCACAAAGCAGAGTAGGAAATTTAGCGTAAAAGTGTCCATCAGACGGGGAGTTGCTGACGGAACGAAGGGGTAGTCCCGCGGTGAAATTTCCGCATCCCGCTGTTACATTAGAGAAGTACCATACTCTTTTGTAGTAAGGATAGACTGCAAAGGAGGTTAAAATGAACGAAAAAGAAAATGCTAAACCATGCCGCGTTGTATCAGAGCTTCAGGGAATTGTGAATTTTTCCTGCCAATCTGGTAAAAGAAACTCTTGCCCTGCCAAAGACCTTTGGTGAGTCTGCCAAAGAGTTTAAGAGTCTGCACACCGTCATCCTATGTGGCCTTTTAGGAGCCTTAAGCATCATACTTGGTATGCTTGCTTCCATTGATTTTGGCCCATTTAAGGTGACTTATGCCTGGATACCAAACCGTATAGTTGACTTCGCCTTTTGGGCCGGTGGTTGGCGCTATCTACGGCGGAGTTATGGATGTGGTTAAGTTTATAATCAAACCAAGCGGTACATTTAACCTGGCTTATACTGCGATGGCTGTATTTGCAGGTATAATATTCGGTGCAGTACTTTATAAAAAGCCTGTCAGCTTTATGAGAATAGTGTTTGCACAGAGCTTGGTTAAGATATTTATAAATGCGGGAATGGGTACCTACCTTATGGCGTTTGAAAGAGGAAAGGCACTTATGGAGCTGCTTCCTGTAAGGCTTGTAAAGAACGTCATTATGATACCTCTTGACAGTATTATTCTGTTTATTGTACTCACAGCCCTTATGAAGGTATTGCCAAGACTTAAAAGTAACAGCCTTCACCAGGCTTAGTATATGACGGATATTTTAAGTGTTGTCATATGATTTGGCACACGAAGCCTCATAATATAGATTAGTCATCAGTTGGAGGGGACTATGGATAACGAGAAGAAATTGGTTGTTGTGGCACTTGGAAGAAATGCATTTGGGAAAACAATTCCAAAACAGAAGGAAAATGTAAGGCTTGCTGCGGAGAAGATAGCTGAGATTGTGGAAGCCGGCTACAGGGTTGTAGTTACACATAGTAACGGGGAGCAGATAGGTATGCTTCATACTGCAATGACTGAGTATTCAAGGCTTGAGCCGGAGTTTTCGGTTGCTCCTATGTCGGTCTGCGGCGCTCTAAGCCAGGGCTACATTGGATATGATTTGCAAAACAGTATCAGAGAAGAACTGCTTAACAGAGGAATATATAGACTGTATGTACCATTATAACTCAGGTAAGGGTTGATCCTTTTGATAAAGCATTTACCAATCCTACCAAGGTGATAGGTAGGTATATGAACCGTGAGGAGGCCGATGCCGAGATAAACAAGGGTAACTTTGTGGTAGAAGAGGAAAAGGGATTTAGAAGGGTGATTCCTTCACCAAGGCCCATCGACATATATGAAATAGATGCTATCAGGACTCTTTCTGAGGCCGACCAGGTGGTTATAGCCTGTGGTGGAGGCGGTATTCCGGTTATGCAGCAGGGAACTGCCCTTAAGGGTGCAAGTGCCATCATCGAAAAGGATTTTACTGCGGCCAGGCTTGGAGAAATGCTTGGCGCTGATGAAATCATCTTCCTTACCAACAAGGATAACCTGATTGTACATAAGGGAAGCCCTGATGAGATGCCACTTTCTGAGATTACTATAGATGAGGCAAGAAAGTATATGGAAGAGGGCAACTTCGAGCCGGGACTTGACCTTGCTAAGATAGAGGCGGCAGTCGAATTCGTTGCTACAGGAAAAGGCAAAAGAGCTATAATCACATCAATGGACAAAGTTCTCCTTGGAATCAAGGGAAGAGCAGGAACCATAATGTGGAGAATGATAATAATGAATAAAAACATCCGGTCTAATCAGCTGATAAAGACCGGATGTTTTTAACAAATCAATGAAGGTCATCAATTTGCAATTAACATCTTTAGCCACTGCATTAGCGTCGGTATTGCATTTGGTAAGAACCTTTTTATATCATTTCCTCTTGCAATAGCTTGAAGAGCACTGCTCCAAAGGGAGCGTACCTTTGTCCAACCGGGAGTGACCTGATAATAATCTCCCATAGAAGGCATAAAATCAGTCAAAAACATATGCATTTTCTCACCAATATCAGTATTATCATAAAGTCCCTTAAGCTCTTTGTGAACTGGAAACGCACGGCTTGCCTTTACAGCCTTTCTTACACCGCTTGGATCATTTGCCATATAGTCAATAAAGATTTTAGCTGCCCTTATCTTGTTTTCATCTTTATTATTGAAGATACCAAATCCCCATATTCCACTTGAAAGCTTGGATATACCATTTGGAGAAGGGAACTTCATTGGGATAATTTCATCATCTGTATTAACCTTACTATCTGTTGACACGCTGGAATCAAGCTGCATAGATGGATTCCAGCAAATGCTCATGGCAAGTTCACTCTGACGGAATCTTGCATTTTCACCAAGGCTATCCAGCTGAGGGTCGATATTAATGCCATTACAGGAAGTAAGCTCTGTAAGAGCCTTAATGTTATTTGCAGAGTTGATGGTATACTGCCTGTGCGTCTTATCTGTAAAGGAACCATCATAAAGATTGGTAACAAGTGCACGTGTCCCTTGGTCTCCGCTCTGGCTTCCGCAGTAAATGCTTAGGACATCATCGTGGCCTGAATTATATATAGCATTTACAGCCTTAAAAAAGTTCTCCGTTGTCCAACTGTGATCAGTAAGATTGACATATTGGAGTGCATTTGCCTCTGCAAAAATACGTTTGTTTATTGCCATACAGTGTGTCACAACGCAGAGAGGGTATTCGTAGTACTTTCCATCATTTGAACGACAGGCGTAAGTAACGTTATCATAGATGTCTTTTGAGGCATCCGTATACAAATCACTGAGGTCGACCATAAGACCTCTTGCACCCCAGTTGGCTACAAGCCTTTCTGGTCCCTCAAGTACGATATCAGGGGTTCTTCCGTATCTTATAGCCTCTTCTATCTCTCTGTCACCTGTATTATAGAATAAGTACTTTACTTTTACCTTGATTTCAGGGTGAGATGCAGTAAAATCATTAATAAGCTTGGTTACAGTCTCTTCATTACCCCAATCCCCTACAGGATAAGTCCACAATTCTATCTCAGCCTCATCTACTATAGGTCTTGCTACATTACGTGAACAAGACGTAGTGGAAAAGGAGAACGCAAAAATGAGAGACAGACTTAACAAAGTTTTCTTTTCATATAATCTACCACACTATCTATCATTATTTAAAACCTATAGTTAAGTATAACAATGTAGAATGCTTTTTCAAGATTTAAAGTATTGAAAGGTCAAAAAGGTTCTGATAAAATACTATATAAAGTCGTATCAAAGGAAAGGAAATGATTATGGATAAATACGTAGAAGCCTCTAGAAGGCTGATTGATTTTTTGGACAGTAACCCAAGTCCGTTTCATGTAGTAAATGCTTTGTCTAAAATGTATGAGAAGGCAGGATTTAAGAGACTTTATGAGAAAAGACAAATTTGATGTGGTTAAAGGCGGAGATTACTATGTAACGAGAAATAACTCTGCCATCATAGCCTTTAGAGTACCAAAGGCAGACTTTAAGGGCTTTAATATAACCTCTGCGCACAGCGATTCTCCTACATTTAAGATAAAGGCTAACGCAGAGATAAATGTAGAAAAGAACTTTGTGAAATTAAATGTCGAAAAATACGGCGGTATGCTTATGGCACCTTGGTTTGACAGGCCTCTTGGAATAGCAGGCAGAGTAATGGTAAAGAATGGCAAGAAGATTGAGGAGAGGCTTCTGCATATAGATAGAGATATTGTTATGATGCCAAACCTTGCCATTCACATGAACCGTGATGCAAATGAGGGATATAAGTACAATGCTCAAAATGATACCCAGCCTATATTTGCAGAGATTGGCTCAAATGTCACCCTTTATGATATAGTTGCAAAAGAACTTGGCATTGCTAAGGAAGACATACTCGATACAGACCTTTTCTTATCAAACAGGGTAAAGGGTACACTTTGGGGAGCTGATAATGAGTTTATAGCTGCAGGCAGGCTCGATGACCTTCAGTGCGTATTTGCAGGAGCTGAAAGTATTGTAGAAGCAAAGAACAAGAATAATATAATAGTGCACTGCGTATTTGACAATGAAGAGGTAGGCTCAGGAACCAAGCAGGGAGCAGCTTCTACCTTTCTTAAGGATGTGCTTGTCCGTGTAAATAAGGCTCTTGGCGGGGATGAGGAAAGTTATCATAGGCTGTGGCAAGGAGCTTTATGGTATCAGCGGACAATGCCCATTCTGTACATCCAAACTATACAGAAAAGGCTGACCCTTGCAACAGGCCTGTTGTCAACAAGGGAGTCGTTATCAAGTACAACGCTAACCAAAAATACACCACAGATGCAGTATCGGGTGCAGTATTTAGAGAAATCTGTGCTGAGGCTAAGGTACCTGTTCAGACCTTGTCAACCGTTCAGATGCGGCAGGGAGGCTCTACCCTTGGCAACATATCTAATACTCAGGTATCGCTCAATGCGGTAGACATAGGCATGGCACAGTGGGCTATGCATTCTCCTATGAGAGCGGCGGTGTGAAAGATACCTACTATCTTGAGGGCAGCGATGAAGCAGTTCTTTAAGACGGACATAAGTGAAAAAGCTGGCATAAATAGGCTGAAAAACATTAAAGTGTTTGTAGAGCAGGGTAAAATTATTTTACCTGCTTTTACTTTTGCTCAATATGAAATTACTCGAAATTCCAAAATCACGTAAAAACATCCTTATATGAATAATTTTACTGAAAACCTAAACTTAAAATGTAACAGTAAATGCGTGTAACATATCAAAAAGAGTGACCTATAAAAACAGTGTTGTGAAAAATAGATAGACTGATAAACATTTGAGTTTTGATTTGTAACTTCTATGAATTGTTAAAAAGATTAACATTTTTATTCGGCGTTATTTATAATTTTTGGTATAAATAACTAAAAAGCTTGCTTTTTATCTAAAAACATACTAAAATTTAAAAGCTAAACGGAGATAATTAGCATCTTAACTAATAATGAGGAGGGCATGTGAATGGGAACTTTAGCAATTTCAGTACCAATTTGCGCGGCGATTGCACTTGTTTTTTTGCCTTTGGTCTGGCAAAATGGATAGGAGGCCTGGACAGTGGAACGGATAGGATGAAGGAAATATCCGGCTACATCCACGAGGGAGCTATGGCCTTTCTTAAACGAGAGTACAAAACTATGGTTATAGTTGTCGTTGTACTTTTCGTGCTTATCGGAGTGCTGCTTTAACAGCTGGGTTACAGCCGTACTTTATGTGATAGGTGCACTGCTTTCAGTGCTTGCAGGCTACTTTGGTATGACAGTAGCAACAAAAGGAAATGTAAGAACTGCCAACGCAGCAAAAGACGGCGGTATGGTTAAGGCTCTTAAGGTAGCCTTCCGTTCAGGTGCTGTTATGGGACTTTGTGTAACAGGTCTTGGACTCTGTGGACTTGGAGTTATCTTTGTGGCAATGGGAGTAGATGCAGCAGATGTAATCACAGGCTTCGGACTTGGTGCCTCTTCCATGGCACTTTTTGGACGAGTAGGCGGTGGCATCTATACCAAGGCAGCAGACGTTGGAGCAGACCTTGTAGGTAAGGTAGAAGCAGGTATCCCTGAGGATGATCCAAGAAATCCTGCAGTTATTGCGGACAACGTAGGCGACAATGTAGGTGACGTGGCAGGAATGGGCTCAGACCTTTTTGAATCCTATGTAGGCTCAATCATTTCAGCTATTACCTTAGCTGTAGTTATTCCAAAGATTACACCACAGATAGGAGCAGAATTTGCTCTTGACCCTTATATGGGCTCACTATTCCCATTACTTCTTTCAGCTATAGGCATAATCGCCTCAATCCTTGGCATTATGTTCGTAAGAGGTAAAGAAGGGGGCAACCCTGCGTCAGCACTTAATGCAGGAACCTATGTGAGCGGTATCATAGTTATAGTTGCTTCATTTGTAATGAGCAAGATGCTCCTTAATACCTACAATCCTGCCATTGCTATAATAGCGGGACTTATAGTTGGTATAGCCATAGGAAAGCTAACAGAGATATATACCTCAGGAGATTATAAGCATGTTAAAAAGATAGCAGAGCAGTCACAGACAGGCTCAGCTACTACAATTATATCAGGACTTGGCGTAGGTATGATGTCTACACTTTGGCCTATTATCTGCGTTGCAGCAGGTATCCTTGTTGCCAATGCTTTTGCAGGACTTTACGGTATTGCGCTTGCAGCCGTAGGTATGCTTTCAACCACAGCCATGACAGTTGCGGTAGACGCTTACGGTCCTGTTTCTGATAATGCGGGCGGTATAGCTGAAATGTGTGAGCTTCCTCACGAGGTAAGAGAGATAACAGACAAACTTGATGCTGTAGGCAATACCACAGCTGCTATAGGTAAAGGCTTTGCCATTGGATCAGCGGCACTTACAGCTCTTGCTCTCTTTGCTTCCTATTCACAGGTGGCAAAGCTTGATTCAATAAGCCTCCTTGATCCGCTTGTTATAGCAGGCCTCTTTATAGGAGCTATGCTTCCTTTCCTCTTCTCAGCTATGACCATGAACTCTGTGGGCAGGGCTGCAAATGATATGATAGAGGAAGTAAGAAGACAGTTTAGAGAGGATAAGGGCATAATGGAGGGCAAGTCTAAGCCTGATTATGCAAAGTGCGTAGATATATCAACCAAGGCTGCACTTAAAGAGATGATACTTCCGGGACTTATGGCTATAGCGGCTCCTCTTGCTGTGGGTATAGTTATGGGAACTGAGGCTCTTGGTGGTATGCTTGCAGGAGCCCTTTCATCAGGTGTGCTTCTTGCAATCATGATGAGTAATGCCGGCGGTGCTTGGGATAATGCTAAGAAATATATAGAAGAGGGACATTTTGGAGGAAAGGGAAGTGAGCCACACAAGGCAGCAGTAGTAGGTGATACAGTGGGAGATCCTTTCAAAGATACCTCAGGTCCTTCAATCAATATTCTTATTAAGCTTATGACTATAGTTGCAGTTGTATTTGCTCCTCTTTTTGTGGCTATAGGCGGCTTGCTTTAATTTGATTTTTATACCGGTTTAAGCTTGAAAAATGACGGCTCCGGTGCTAACATAAGCCTATAGATGTTGATAGGTGGTTGTTATATAAGGCATCTGTTTTAATAAAATTAAGGCAGGTGCCTTAAATTTTGTCTGATGCTGATTAGTAGGGTTATATGAATCGACTAAGTGACGCTCCGAATGATAACATTTCAGACTCGCTCCGGCATCCGCTTCGCTCGCCTAATGCGCTCGCTTAGAATTTATCATTCGAAGCTGATGACATAGATTTATGAAAATAATAAGTTATAGGGCTACATTAACAACCTAAGTGACGCTCGAATGATAACATTTCAGACTCGCCCGGCATCCGCTTCGCTCCGCCTAATGCGCTCGCTTAGAATTTATCATTCGTAGCTGGCACCTTAGCTTTATACAAAAATAACTAGAATACTCAAAATTAAAGACATCCACCCCCACCTCATGTGGTTGATGTGTTTGTTTGTAATCATTCATCAATTAAACAGCCGGAGCTGATAATGCTAGGGGAGGCATTGGCTCCGTTCTGATTTTTGTGCTTCACAATTAGCAATGGTGGATGACATTATTGGTTCACAGTCAGCCGGAACCATGAAATGCCTAAGCGAGAGCGCATTAGGTTTTTCGTCAACAAAGCCATATTATAACAGCATCTTACAGAAAAACCGAGCGAGTCTGGACATTTATTAGTGAAGGCGTCACTTGTCAACTGAGCGAAACATTATGCGCTTATATGGCAATCGATTAACTGGTATATTATCAGCGAAGGCGTGACTTAGTATGTCAAACAACACATTAGCCTACAACTTAGAAATAAAAGGTACTAATATTGAAACAGTAAAAGACATGTATAATTAGCAGGTAAAGAGGCAAAAATGGAAAATAAACTTATTAAAGAATTAAGAGAAGAGATATCAGGGAAAAAGGTGCTCATTCTGGGATTTGGAAGAGAAGGAAAGCAAAACCTTGAGGTAGTGGCAAGGGCAGGAGGAGTGAGTGAAATTGCCATTGCAGATCAGAATGATATCAATACCCAGGAAGCAAAGGATATAGTCACTAAAGCAGGAAGTAAGGACCTCGATATAAGTACAATAACGGGAGATGGCTATCTTTCACACATAGATGAGTTTGACATAGTACTTAAAAAGCCCGGGTGTGGTACTTCCTAAGCCATTTTTCAGAGTATCAGGCGATTATTACTTCTCAGGCTCAGTATTTCCTAAAGGTATATGGAGGACAGACCATAGGAGTGACAGGCACAAAGGGAAAGAGCACTACCACAACCCTCATCTACCACGAACTAAAAGAAAACGGCTTTGATACAGTTTTGGTTGGAAACATAGGGATACCTGCCTTTGGACTCATAGATGAGATAAAGGATGATACTAAAGGTAGTATTTGAGCTTTCCTGTCATCAGCTGGAATACGGTAAGTATTCTCCTCATATCGGTGTATATCTAAATGTCTTCCCTGAACATCTTGACCACTATGGAAGCTTTGAAAAGTACAGAGCTTCAAAGGAAAACATATATAGGAATCAAAAAGAGGGGGACAGGCTCTACTGTGGAACAGGGGTTATACCAAAGGAAGGTGATGTAAAGTCCAAGGTAACTGTGGTTTATGACTTTAATAGAGATGATAAGAAGTTTGAAAATGACGAGCATGTTACTACATTTGTAGAAGGTGATTTCATATCCCACAAAACATTTACCTTTGGTATAAAAGAGCATGAAACAGCCTTAAGAGGCTTTCACAATTTCTTTGATATAGCCGTAGCTTTCGCTGTCTGCACGGACCTTGGCGTAAGTATAGATGGCTTTGAGGCTGCACTAAGGACGTATAAACCTCTTCCACACCGTCTTGAATTTGTGGGGAATGTAGATGGGATAAAGTTCTACGACGATTCCATCTCCACAATCCCTGAGACAGCGATAGAAGCTATGAATACCATAAGTGATACTGATACTATCATCATAGGGGGAATGGACAGGGGAATAGACTACGAGCCTCTTATAAAATACCTTGAGAAGTCTAAAGTTCCCAATATTATTCTTATGGAGACTACAGGGGCAAGGATTAGGGAAGAGATAAAGATGGGCTATGTAGGAGCTAAACAATTCCAGATAGGCTTCATCTTGTGGACAACCTCGAGGAAGCAGTTAAGCTTGCAAAGAAGATTACGCATAAGGGTAAATCCTGCATAATGAGTCCTGCGGCTGCAAGCTACGGCATATTCAAGAACTTTGAAGAAAGAGGAGAGGCCTTTAAGAAGCTTGTAAAAGAAGAGTGATGCGCAATTTATCAACTTTTTATGTAAAGGGCTGAAAAATATAAGTAGGGAAATTTCCCTAAAAATACATAGAAAAATTTAAAATTAAGAATTGATAATCGCGCTTTTTGTTTTATCATGTGTTTTGCAGAGTCATAGGAGTTATTATGCGATAGCGCATCATAGAATGATGGTTGTTAACATTTGACATTGTAATGAGAAGATTGTGAATACTTTTAGGGAATGCTCGGATTGTTGGGGAAAATAAATAATAAGGATTCAGGTACAAAATGAAAGAAAAGAAGAATCTTACACTGAATTATATCTTTGTTCAGGTCGGCATGTGGGCAATGTACGCTCCCCTTATGGGGTACACTTCAGTTTTTTTACTTGCAAAGAAATTTACCAATACGGAAGTTGGTATAATTTCAGGACTGGGCTGTGTAATATCCGCTGTATTGCAAGCTATGATATCTGCCTATGCGGATAAGGAAAAAGAGTAAGTCGGTTAAAAACTCTGCTTACGATGATTGCGGGGCTGCAGCTTGTATTGGCGGGGGTGCTTTTGGCACTTGGCAACCATCTCTTCTTAGTGGCAGGCATAGTATTTGGCGCACTTATCGCTATCATGCAGCTAATGGTGCCTCTTACCAACTCTCTTGCTATGGAAATGATGAACCAGGGGAAGGAGATTAATTACGGAGTTGCCAGAGGAACAGCCTCCTTGCTTTATGCGGTACTTGTGAACTCGATGGGAGCCTTTGTAAAAGATGATGACCTAAGCATAGTTCCTATTGCTACTATGATATCGGCATCTATTCTGCTTGCAGGTACTATTTTCTTTCCTTTTAAGAAAGCAAAAAGGCACCAGGAATCTGTGGAGGCAAGGACTTATGAGACGAAGCCTTTCTTAGCGAAGTACCCTAAACTTGCTATATTCTTAGTAGGGGCTGTTTGTGCCTATGTGGGGCATAACCTTATTAATACATTTTTATATCAGATTGTTATGCTAAAGGGTGGAACTCATACCAATATGGGTGTCTGCCTTGCTCTGGCTGCAGTATTTGAAATACCTGTTATGTTTGGCTTTGCTTTCCTCGTCACAAAGAGAGACAGCAGCACCTGGGTAAGGGTTGGTAGTGTCGGCATTATGCTTAAGATAATTTTCACCCTTATTGCGCCTAATGTGATGAGCCTTTACTTTGTACAGGTCTGTCAGTTATTTGGTTTTGCAACCTTTGTAGTTGCAACAGTTTACTATGCAAACCATGCTGTAGAGGAATGTGATAGAGTTAAGGGACAGGCTTATATGACTATGTCAAATACCCTTGGAATAGTTTTTGCTTCTCTTCTTGGTGGAGCGCTTATAGATATTCTTGGTACAAACGGAATGCTTGTGGTAGGCTCCATAATTTCAGTGGTAGGCTGTGTATTAGTGTTTATATCAACTACTAAGGAAAAGAAGGAGGCTGTATAGAAAGATTGACAAAGTCTATTTGATATAATATCATATGGATATTGTATACAAGTATACCGATATGGAGGTTTTATGAAAAAAATACCATTTGTAACCTTAGATGAGGTAAAGGAAATAGTAAAGACCTACCCTACTCCTTTCCACATCTATGATGAAAAGGGGATTAGGGAAAATGCGAGAAATCTAAAAAAAGCCTTTAGCTGGAATAAGGGCTTTAAGGAATATTTTGCAGTAAAGGCCACTCCTAATCCATATATTTTTAGATATTCTAAAAGATGAGGGGCTGTGGAACCGATTGTTCATCTCTTGCAGAGCTTATGATGAGTGAGGCCTGTGGAATAACAGGAGAGAATATCATGTTTTTCGTCAAATGTTACCCCTGCAGAAGAATATGTAAAGGCAAGAGAGCTTGGGGCTATCATCAATCTTGACGATATAACCCATATAGACTTCTTAAAAGACTGTGCGGGCATACCTGAGAAAATAAGCTGCCGCTACAATCCGGGCGGAGTATTTAAGGTAAGCAATGACATTATGGATAATCCAAATGACTGCAAAAGTATGGCATATGACCAAAGCTACAGATGTTTGAGGGCATTTACCCGTCTTAAAGAGCTTGGTGTAAAGGAATTTGGCATACATTCATTCCTTGTAAGTAATACAGTAACCAATGACTATTACCCTATGCTTGCAACAGAGCTTTTTAAGCTGGCTGTAGAGCTTAAGGAAAAATGTGATGTTCATATTGGCTTTATTAATCTGTCAGGAGGAGTGGGAGTGCCTTACAGACCTGAACAGGAGCCAAATGATATCTTTGTTATAGGTGAGGGAGTAAAAAAAGCCTTTGAAGAAATCCTGGTGCCAAATGGAATGGGAGATGTGAGCATATTCACTGAGCTTGGTAGATTTATGCTTGCTCCATACGGACATCTTGTAACTAAGGCAATACACGAGAAGCATATCTACAAAGAGTATATAGGTGTAGATGCCTGTGCTGCCAACCTTATGAGGCCGGCTATGTACGGGGCTTATCATCATATAACGGTGCTTGGTAAGGAAGATGAGAAGGAAGAGTTTAAGTATGATGTGACCGATCTCTGTGTGAGAACAATGACAAGTTTGCAGTAGACAGGATGCTTCCTCATATTGATATGGGAGACTATCTGGTCATCCACGATACAGGAGCCCACGGATTTTGCAATGGGCTACAACTACAATGGAAGGCTCAGATCGGCAGAGCTTTTTAAGGACAGAGGCGGGGGAGTTAAACTTATAAGAAGGGCTGAAACACCTGCTGATTATTTTTGCTACCTTGGATTATCCGGGTCTTGGCAAAACAAAGTAAAAAATTTTTTTCGTTTTTGTGATTTTTAAAAGAAAAAGACTAAAGTAATGATATTTTTGCCGATAAATAAATCAGAGATACTAATTGAACTTGGTTAGGAGATTTATTTATCGGTTAATTTATATCAAACCAAAAACAGATTAATGGAAGGTGATGTTATGAGGTAGATAATTTTTGGACAGATTTCAAACAGCTTACAATGTTAGCAAGGCAAGAAAGCCTGAGGCCGTGGCTAAGACTGAGAGAGGCAGTGACACAGTTGAAATCTCTGATGCAGCTAAGACATTTCAGGTAGCAAGGACAGCGGTGAATTCTGCTTCTGATGTCCGTACTGGATAAGGTTGCACAGCTTAAGTCTGCAATTGAGAACGGTACTTACTCTGTTTCTGCAAGAGATATAGCTGATAAACTTCTAGAGGGACGTTTTTAGAATAGAAGATGGCAAATAAATAATCGGAGGAACTATGGCGAGCTTAATTGAAGAACTAATCATGGTCCTAGGCGAAGAGGAAAGGATTTACAGTGAAATCATTCCTCTCGCTGAGAAAAAAACCCGAATAATTGTAAAAAATGACCTCCAGTCTTTAACCAGCATTACTGAGGAAGAGCAGGCTTTTAGTGAGCAGAATCAGCAAACTGGAAAAGAAAAAGACAGAGGTCATTCGTAATATAAAGCGTAGTTATGAATAAGAAGGAAAGTGAGACTAAACTTCCTTTCCATCATCAATCTGATAAGAGGGCAGGAAAGAGAGCAGCAGGAGCTTAGGGTGATACACGATAAGCTTAAAAGCACTATTAGCCTTCTAGCTATGCTTAATGAGAGAAATCAGATGCTTATAAAGCAGTCGCTCGAAATGATTGATTTTGATATGAATCTGCTTCAGAGCCTGAGGACCTCTCCGGGAGTAGGACAGTATAATACATCCTCAGAAGTAGAACTTCAGGGTGAAAATAGCGGGATGTTTGATGCTAAGAGTTAATTACAGCAGGGAGATATAATATGAGTTTAATGACAAGCTTTGGCGTGGGAGTTTCTGGCCTTAACACGGCTCAGAATTCGCTTAACGCGACTGCACACAACAACCAACGTTGATACCAAGGGCTATGTGCGCCAGCAGGTGCTTACTGTTGATAAGGAATACGAGAGAACGGCGACACTTAGATATATGGACCAGACCGGTCATGGCTCTATTGTAGATAAAATCAGACAGCTAAGAGACAGGTTCTTAGATGATTCTTTTAGAAGGGAGAGCGGAAGACAGGGGTTCTACAATGCACAGGCAGAAATAGTGACAGAAGTAGAGAATCTTTTTGGCGAGCTTCAGTGTCAACCTTCAGAGCTCGATGCAAGACCTCTGGAAATCCGTTCAGGAGCTTCAGAAGGAGCCTGAGGCGTGGTCGCAAGAACTTCTTTGGTTGAGACAGCGGGAACTTTTTTATAGAGCGTTGTCATACCATTACTACTCAGCTTAAAAGCTTAAGACAGGATATCAATCTTAAGATAGAAAACAACGTGAAGCGTATCAATGAGATTGGAGAAGGCATGATCAAATAAATGATAGAAGTCCGCAAGGAAGAGGTCATCGGTCAGTCAGCAAATGACTATAGAGATGAGAGAAAACAAGCTTTCGATGAGCTTGGAAGCTATGTGAAGGTTAGCTACAAAGAAGTCAAAAGATGGCTCTGTACTTGTAACAGTAGAGGGAACACAGTTTATAACCGAATTCGAGGTAAATGAGATGAGGCCTTAAGACCACTGATGATGAACTTAAATTACACACTCCTGTGTGGAACTTTGATATAAATGATGATAAGGAACCAAGAGAAGTATTTAACTTTGACTTCCCTCCAACATCAGCAGAGATACAGATATAGAGCTCACTTAAGGGACTTCTTCTTGCAAGGGGCAGGCAGGGAAGATATACAGACATTCCTGTACAGCCAAAAGCCTGAGGGACTATGAAGAGGGCGAAGATGACGAGCATTATATAAGTGCGATGAGAGCCTTTGAGCAGGCAAAGGTTAACTACAACAATACAGTAGCGCCTTCTCTTTTAACCAATACAGAGGCTCAGTTTGACCAGTTAATCCACGGTCTTACTACTATGATAAATGACATACTTGCACCTACCTTACTGCAACCTGGACAGACGGAGGAGCTCCCGGTGTGGAAGAATTCAGAGGGCAAGGTGCTTGAGGGAGATGAGATTCCTAATATAGATATTTCAGACCTCAGAAGACTATAAGATAGAGGAAAAAGATGCCTTGGGTAATCCTACAGGAAGGTACAAGGTATCCATCCTCGATGTTAAGAAATGCACCGGTGAGTGCAGATAAAACTAAAAACACCGGGTAATGCACTCTTTGAAAGAAAGAGTACGCCTCGTTATAAAGAGCTTGATGTGGAGATGGACGGCAAGAAGGTAATGCTCTACAACAGTGAGGACTATGATCCAAAACTATGAGGGCTCTAAGTACTCGATGTTCTCTATGGGAGAAATTGAGGGTAAATAAGCAGATAAGGAAAATGTTTCTCTCATACCTCTAAGCTATAACACCAACACAGGCGATTACAGCATGGATATAGCCGCAAAAACTAAACAAAGTATGGGATGAAAAAAATTTGCTGTATTAAATCCAAACACACTTACGAAGAATACTTTTATGGAGTATTATACAGCTTTTACTTCTGAGGTAGCCAATACAGGGCATACCCTTAAAGCTATGGCTAAGAGCCAGGAAACCACTACCAGAGTGTGGATAACCAGAGGCAGCAGAGTGCTTGGTACCTCTTCAGATGAAGAGCTTACACATATGATTAAAATTTCAGTAGGGCCTTTAATGCGGCATCCAGGTATATTACAGTAATAGATGAGATGCTTGAGCATGTTGTAACCAGACTTGGTTAAGGCCTATTCGTGAACAAATAGGAGATATATATATGCCATCAACATTTTTTGGATTGGATATAGGTACGTCAGGACTTCATACCTATCAGGCTGCGCTCAATACAACTGCGCACAATATAACTAACACAAGGACAGAAGGATACAGCCGCCAGCAGGTTAACCGTCAGGCAAAGGATCCTATCGCCATCGCACAGCGCTATGGTATGGTAGGAACCGGTGTTACTGCCAATAAGATTTCACAGGTAAGAGATGAGTATTATGACTTAAAATACCGCTCTGCCAATACAGTTAACGGAGAATATGAAACAAGGTCTTATTACTTAAACAACATCCAAAATTTCTTAAATGAAATAAAAGGAAGGTGGCTTCAATACCAACTTTAAGAATCTATTCAATGGTATGTCAGAGGTTGATCCTACAAAGTAAGTCTGCAAGGGCGCAGATGGTAAACCAGGCCTATGCACTTACCGAATATTTTAACAATGTATCTGAGAACTTAAAAAACACTCAGAATGAAGTTAACTTTGCTATTAAAAATACTGTAGATACCATTAACTCATACGGAGACCAGATTGCAACCCTTACCAAGCAGATAAACATAGGTAGAGGTAAGCGGAGGCTTTGCAAACGACCTTCGTGACCAGAGAAACCTCCTTGTGGACAAGCTTTCCGAGCTTACAAGCGTAAGTGTTAAGGAGGAGAAAATAGGTGAGGAGCTCTTGATGGAAAGCTTGCGGGAGTTACTCATTATACAGTTAAGATAAATGGCGGTTATCTTGTAAAAATAACTACAGAGCCAACAAGCTTGATGTAGTGCCAAGAGATTATATAAAGCAATATAAACGACGTAGAGGGACTATATGATGTGACTTGGGCAGACGGTCAGGGATTTAGCGCACATAACAGCCACCTGGGCAGTAAGCTTGGTGCCCTCTTTGAAATGCGTGACAGGTAACAATATGGCGTCACTTAGATGTCACGTAAAAGAGGCTTCAGAGGGCGATACAGAGATTACTCTTGAAGACACCAACATCAACAGCATCGAGGAAATGAACTTCCCTCCTAGAGGACGTATACAGTTAGGCAGTGAAGAGTATGAATATACAGGCTTTGACGTAAAGATTGAAAAAGACAGAAGACACAGGAAAAAGATAAATATAAATAGTTTTTAAGCTAAAGGAAGATAAAGCCTATCACTAAGGACATAGCGAGGATTCAAAGGTGGTGGCGAAGATAGGCGAGCAGGTTAATTTTAAGGAATTCCTTATTACCTGGACCAGTTAAACACCTTTGTAAGAAAGTTCTCCAAAGAATTTAATGAGGTACATAAGACAGGTGTGGACCTTGACGGCAATCAGGGAGAAGACTTCTTTAATGGTATTGATAAGGCCACAGGTGAGAACTACAAGTTCAAGGTGCCTGGAACTGAGGATGAAAGCGGCAACGAAATAACAGAGTTCTCTTCAGATGACGAGACATACTACAGGCTTGTTGCTCATAATTATTCCGTAACAAGGACATTTAAGGAAAATCCAAGCCTTATTGCCGCAGCAAGCACGATATCAGAGGGTATAGAGAATACAGATGTAATGAAGAAGCTTGAGAGCCTTCAGAGGGATAGAACTATGTTTGACCATGGTAAGCCGGAGGAATTCTACCAGTCACTACATCTGATATAGGGTGTAGGCGCAAAGACAGCAGAAACATTTGCAAAAATCAGGATATGATGGTTAAGGCAATTAATAACCAAAGGCTCTCTATTTCAGGCGTTGACAGCGATGAAGAAGCTATGGATTTGGTTAAATTTAGAAATTGTTATAATCTTTCTGCTAAAGTAATTACAGTAATGAACGAAATATATAATAAGCTGATTAATGAAATGGCGTTTAATTTCAAAGTGATAGTGATATAGAAAGGACTTAAGGCTATGATGAGAGTTACCAACCAGATAATGACCAACAATACTCTGGCTAACATAAATACTAACAAGCTCAATCTTATGGGTATAGAGGAACAGTATCAGACAGGAAAAGAAGATACAGCGTCCTTCTGATGATCCGGTTGTGGCAGTCAGGGCACTAAAGCTTCGTAACAATCTTACTGAGATAAGGCAGTATTATAAGAAGAATGTTCCGGATGCAAAAGAGCTGGCTGGAGGTAACTGAAAGTGCGCTTACTCAGGTGACAGACATCTGCAGGACACTTCATGGCCTTGCCACTCAGGGCTCCCAGGACAGTCTTACTGCTGCAGGAACCGTGCAAGTATAATGAAGACAATGGCGCAGTACAGACAGCAGGTATACCAAGAAGGAGATGCTAACTACGCCGGAAGATATGTGTTTACAGGGTATAAGACGGATACAAGCCTTACATACCTTGAAAATGATAAGAGCAAAGCAGTATACAATTACTGAAGAGTTTGATAAGACAGCCCTTAAAAACAGCCTAAGGACTTACGGCGGCTTCTCCCTAAGGACTATGAACCGGGCAGGGTTAATGATTTCACTGAACACGCAGAGAATATGGCAGTAAATTATATAAGGCTTTCATACAAGAACCTTGATACTGCCTCAGATGATTTTTCAAAAGCTTACAGTGAAGGATGCCGATGGCAATGAAGATACCATTGATATAACGTCTACAAATGAAAATGGAGAGGTACTCACCTCTAAAGATTCAAAAGCTTATGAAAAGCCTGAGACAGGAGCAAAGTTCATAGCTGACACAGGAGAGCTCATTCTTTCTGATGAAGCTTATGAAAATCTTAAGAGTGCAAAAAGCTTCAATGTAGTGTATAATAAGACTGAATTCCAGACTGGCGATGTTCGTCCTGAACACTATTTTGACTGCACAGCAACTCCTTTTGATGCAGATGGTAATCTTACAGAAGATGAAAGTAAGATAATCAACTACAAAAAGGAAGACCAGGATATAGAGTACGAGGTAAGTTTCAACCAGAGACTTCAGATAAATACTCAGGCAAAGGATGCACTTACTCAGGACCTTGGCAGAGAGCTTGACGGAATTCTTACAAGCATTGAGGATGTGAATCTGGTAGAAAGTAAAATCAAAGAGGTAGACAAGGTAATAGGCAATACTACAGACGAGAATGACCTCGCAAGCCTTAAGCAACAAGGAGGCAATGAACACAGAGCTTACCCTTAAGAAAAAAAGGTTGTGCAGGAGAGATTTCTCCAAGTCCATTAATAACATAAGAGGACTATCAGGACGTAGTAAATAAGGCTATCGCAGACCTAGTAGCCGCGATGCAAGACTTGACCTTACGGAGGAGAGACTTTCCGGACAGACTGATGATTTTACCGACCTTATGTCAAATAATGAGAATGCGGATCTTGCTGAGACTATTATTAACTTTAATGCACAGAATGTCATATACAATGCATCTCTTCAGGCAGGTGCAAAGGTAGTGCAGAATTCATTATTGGACTTTTTAAGATAAACATTAACAATATAACCTAAATGAAAGAGGTGGAAAACATGCTTGTAAAGACAAGATTTTTTGGAGAAGTTGATATCGAAGATGAGAAAATCCTTACATTTGACAATGGGATTATGGGCTTCGAGGATATGAAACGCTGGACACTTATTTATGACATTGAAAAGGGTTCCGAGGGCCTATTTCCTGGTTCCAGTCACTTGATATGGCAGAGCTTGCTCTTCCTGTAATCAACCCATATACGGTTACTGCTGTATATGAGCCGGTTGTTGAAGATGAGCTTCTTAAGCCACTCGGAGAATTTAAGGATGAAGAGCTTGTTACATTTTTAACTATTACTATTCCAAGTGAGGACCCTAGCAAGACAACTGCTAACTTCAGGGCTCCTATACTTATCAATCCTGTAAACCGCAAGGGACATACAGGTTATAGTAAATAACGAGGACTATCCTATTAAGTTTAGCATCTACGAATCAGTTCAGAAAATGAAGGCAGAGAAAAATAAGTAAGAGGAGGAATAGGAATGTTAGCTTTATCAAGGAAACCCGGTGAAAGTGTCATTATCGGAAATGACATTGAGCTTACCATCCTTGAAGTAAAGGGAGAACAGGTAAAAGTCGGAATCAAGGCTCCTAAGAGCGTTGCGATATATAGAAAAGAACTGTTCGAGCAGATACAGGAGTCTAATAGAGAGGCTTCCCATGCTTCAGAGAAGGGTATGAAGGATATAAACAAAATTTTCGAATAAAATATAAGAGGGGTTAAGTTTACTCCTGATACTGCCGATAAGACTTATAGAAAGCGTATTCTATGTTTTAAAACTATTTCAACATGCAAAGGATTGTATGATTTAAGTTTACATGGAGGTGAACAAATGAGTCTTAAAGTGATGCCTAATGCTGTAAGTCAGTCTGGCATCGAACTAAACAGCAATATTAGCTACCCCGCAAAAGAGTGGGAGAGAGACTAAATTTGACATCGACGTAGCTATTACCGGTCGTGCCAAGAATGGGTATGTTGGACAGACTGACAACCAGGGAAACGAAAACAGGGATTGCGGACTCAGAAGATGAGAACCGCATAAAGAGCGCAATTGACCAGGCGAATGAGAGGATTAAGCAGTCAAACGGTTACAGAAGGTTAGCTTTTTCGTATAACAAGGAAACCGGGAAGATTTTCCATAAAGGTATATGATGAGATAACCAGAGAACTAATCAAAGAGATTCCGCCTGATAAAAACAAAAGTATACTTGAGAGAATACATGATTTGGCAGGTATAGTTGTTGACGAAAAAAGGTAAGGAGGAATTGATATGCCAATAAGACTTTCAGGAATTAACTCTGGCACGGATACTGATGCCATGATCAAGAAGATTATGGATGCGCAGAGAACCAGGTTAAGCAAGGTTGAGGGAAAGAAGACCAAGCTTGAATGGAAACAGGAAAAGTGGAAAGAGCTTAATACCAAGCTTTATTCTCTTTATACCAATAAGATATCTGCGCTTAGATTCTCAAGTGCTTATACAACTAAGAAGACTTCAAGCACAAATGAAGGTGTAGTTAAGGTTACCGGTGAACCATCTGCTTCTGACGGAGCACATAAGATACAGGTTAAGCAGGTGGCTACATCCCAGAGCGTAACCGGTGCAAAGGTAACTGATATTGAAGATTTCAGTAAGGATTCAGTGCTTACAGACAATGGATTCGAGCTTGGTGAGGAGATTACATTCTAAGGTAGGCGATAAGGAGCATACCTTAGAGGTAAACGGTGATACCACAGTTGGAGACTTCCTTAATGCAGCTAAGAAGGCTGGTATTAATGCAAGTCTTGATACCAAGCAGCAGAGAATTTACTTATCTTCAAAAGAGAGCGGCTTAGCCAATGCTTTTGAGATTAAGGAGTCTAAAAACGATGTGAGCATGACAAGTGGACTTGAAAAACTCGGTCTTTCAGGTTCAGGAGTTACCAAGCTAGATGCAAAGAATGCTATCTTTAGGGTAGACGGTACTGAGTACGAGACAGCTACAAACACCAACACCATTAACGGTCTTAATATAACCGTGTCAGGAACTACTGCTGACTATGACTTAGGTGATGCCGGAAAGAGTGTTTCAGTAAGTGCTACTACTGACGTAGACTCAGTATATAACAACTTCAAGGGCTTTATTAAAGAGTATAATTCTCTCTTAAAAGAGATGAATGAGCTCTACTATGCAGGTTCTTCAAGAGGATATTCTCCTCTTACAGCTGACCAGAAGAAGGACATGTCTGAAAAGGATGTTGAGAACTGGGAAAAGAAGATAAAGGATTCCCTTCTTAGAAGAGATGAGAAGCTTGGCAATGTACTTAATGGTATGAGGGAAGCTATGCAGACTTCAGTAAAGGTTGGAGCTGATTCAAACGGCGAAGGCGGAACCAAGTACAGCCTCGCAAGCTTTGGAGTTATGACCTCTTCTGATTATAAAGAAAAGGGACTGCTTCATATATTTGGAGATTCTGAGGACGGAGTATATTCTGCAAAGGAAGACAAGCTAAAGAAGGCTCTTACAGAGAATCCTGCTGAAACAGCAGAGGCTCTTCAGGGAATAATGAAAAATCTTTATGAGAAGATGACGGATGCAATGAAGGGTACCAGCCTTTCATCTGCTATGACCTTCTATAACGATAAAGAGATGGTACAGCTTTTCTACTACATACAAGAAAGAATATACCACACTTGAAGACAAGCTAAATAAGATGGAAGACAAGTACTACAAGCAGTTCGCTGCTATGGAAAAAACTATGGCTACCATGAATGCTCAGAGCGCCAAGCTTCAGAGTATGATTGGAAGATAATAAAAAGATTACGAAGAGATATCATGATCATGGTATCTCTTTTGAATGCAAAGAGGGGAAGCCACTGTAAGGTTAATAGTTTTATTCGTATTTGTGATTTTAATATATAAAAATCACAAATGATAAAATATTATTTCACAAATTAAATTTTTAAAAGCATCTAAAGTAAAGTTTGCTTTATCCGATATATACTTTGTAATTAGTAACAGACATACATTTGGAGGGAGTACGATGACAAACGCAGCTAGTCTTTATCAGGGAGCATCAATAAATACAGCTACGCCTGCTGAGCTTACACTTATGCTCTACAATGGAGCTATCAAGTTTTGTAACCAGGCAATGGCCGGCATTGAGGAGAAGAACGTAGAGAAGGCAAACAATAACCTGATTAAAGCGCAGAACATTATATGGGAGCTTCAGGGAACCCTGGACTTCAAATATAAGGTAGCCAAGGATTTTGATATCATTTACCAGCGCATATTAAGAAACCTGCTTATGGCTAACATCAGAAAGGATGCAGATAAGCTTAATGAAGCCCTTGAGGATATAAGAGGAATGAGGGACGTATGGGTAGAAGTAATGAAGGCGGCAAAGAATTCATAATGAATACAGAAGTGGGAAATTACTTAGAACTTATGGCTGATTCTCTGGTTAAAAAGGGAGAAAAACTTGAAGAGGTGCTTGAACTTACAAAGGCACAGGAAACCCTGCTTAGCAAAGAGGAATTTGATGAAGAGAACTTTGACAATCTTATAAACAAAAAAAGTGCGTTGATTGAAGAGATAAATAAGCTTGATGAAGGCTTTGAACTTACTTATAACAGAGTAAGGGAAATGATTAAGGAGAATCCTGAGGCCTATAGAGATAAGATAGAGAAGCTTCAGAATTCAATCAGAACACTTGTAGATAAGGGAGTGGAGATAGAAGCCTGCGAAAGAAGAAACCAGATTAAGTTCGACCTTAAGGTTTCTAAAGGTAAGGACAAGATTCGAAGCTATAACCTAAACAGCAATGCAGTCACAAAATACTACAGCAATATGAATGGTAGTGTGGATGGCACAACATATTTCGTGGACAAAAAAAAATAATTATAAAATACTAAAGTTTTTGAAAACGATGTCGATATATATTGTGAAGGTAAAACTTAAGGCTAATCAAAAGGAGTGTACGGCCTTAAAGAGAGGCCAAAAGTTTTATAACTATATTATATTAACTATTCAGCAAGGAAGCTGAATACAAATTCAAGGAGGAAAATTATTATGGTAGTACAGCACAATCTTACAGCAATGAACTCAAACAGACAGCTTGGTATCACAAGCTCATTACAGGCAAAGTCTTCAGAGAAGCTTTCATCAGGTTACAAGATCAACAGAGCAGCAGATGATGCAGCAGGTCTTTCAATATCTGAGAAGATGAGAAGCCAGGTTAGAGGTCTTAACAGATCTTCAGCTAACGCACAGGATGGTATATCACTTATCCAGGTAGCAGAAGGTGCTCTTAACGAGACACACTCTATACTTCAGAGAATGAACGAGCTCGCAGTTCAGGCAGCGAACGATACCAATACTGAGGACGACAGAGGCGCAATCCAGAAGGAAGTAACAGCTCTTACATCTGAAATTGACCGTATCAAAGATACAACAGCGTTCAATACACAGAACCTTCTCGATGGTGAGTTTACTGACAAGAAGATTCACGTAGGTGCTCTTAAGGATCAGACAATTGAAATCAGCATCGGTAACATGGATGCAGCTACAATTGGTGCAGCTGATCAGGATCTTACAACTCAGGACGGAGCAGAGTCTGCTATCGAGGCATTCCAGGGAGCAATTAAAGTTGTTTCTGATCAGAGATCAGACCTTGGTGCTCTTCAGAACCGTCTTGAGCATACAGTACTCAACCTTGACAACGTATCTGAGAATACACAGGCAGCTGAGTCACGTATCCGTGATACAGATGTTCCTACAGAAATGGTTAACTTCAGCAAGAACAACATTCTTGCTCAGGCAGGACAGTCAATGCTTGCACAGGCTAACCAGTCTACACAGGGTGTACTTTCATTGCTTAGATAATCTTAAGGTACGCATAATGAGAAAGGCCGCTAGAGATAGCGGTCTTTTTTTATTTGACAGGAAATTTCTCCGAAATTACCTGTCAAACAAAAAACTCTCCGAGGGATGCACAGCTCACTGACGGGAGATTTGCCTTACGGCACCGCTCGCGCGCAGAAGTGTGTGCGAGCACACACTTTTTATGTTACATCTTGGTTACAAAATACGAAATTTTTAGAAATTTTTAAATAGCATATTGCAAGAATTGTAACTGCATCATTAGAATTATAAAAGAAGGGTATTCACAAATGCTGAAACACCCAATAAAAAGTATAGAATAATAGATGATTTATTGCAGTAAAAGGATTTTACAAATATTTTTAAAAAATATTAAATTATCTATTAAGTTTTTGGATTCCACCGCCGATATATATTATGTGAGGAAGAGAATACAGAGCTTACGGCCGGAGCCTAGTTGAAGCCTCACTTACAAAATAACAAAAATAGCGGCAAGGAAGCCGATAGTTAATTCAAGGAGGAAAATTATTATGGTAGTACAGCACAATCTTACAGCAATGAACTCAAACAGACAGCTTGGTATCACAAGCTCATTACAGGCAAAGTCTTCAGAGAAGCTTTCATCAGGTTACAAGATCAACAGAGCAGCAGATGATGCAGCAGGTCTTTCAATATCTGAGAAGATGAGAAGCCAGGTTAGAGGTCTTAACAGATCTTCAGCTAACGCACAGGATGGTATATCACTTATCCAGGTAGCAGAAGGTGCTCTTAACGAGACACACTCTATACTTCAGAGAATGAACGAGCTCGCAGTTCAGGCAGCGAACGATACCAATACTGAGGACGACAGAGGCGCAATCCAGAAGGAAGTAACAGCTCTTACATCTGAAATTGACCGTATCAAAGATACAACAGCGTTCAATACACAGAACCTTCTCGATGGTGAGTTTACTGACAAGAAGATCCACGTAGGTGCTCTTAAGGATCAGACAATTGAAATCAGCATCGGTAACATGGATGCAGCTACAATTGGTGCAGCTGATCAGGATCTTACAACTCAGGATGGAGCAGAGTCTGCTATCGAGGCATTCCAGGGAGCAATTAAAGTTGTTTCTGATCAGAGATCAGACCTTGGTGCTCTTCAGAACCGTCTTGAGCATACAGTACTCAACCTTGACAACGTATCTGAGAATACACAGTCAGCTGAGTCACGTATCCGTGATACAGATGTTCCTACAGAGATGGTTAACTTCAGTAAGAATAACATTCTTGCTCAGGCAGGACAGTCAATGCTTGCACAGGCTAACCAGTCTACTCAGGGTGTTCTTTCATTGCTTAGATAATACTAAGTTATGCATAATAATCAGGACCGCTAGAAATAGCGGTCTTTTATATTGTACGAAAGCTTTTCTTGTTGTACAGCATGTCTGATAGTCTGTGTGAAAGCACAGTCCTTTTTATTTATAGAAATTCAAGTTAATATTATATTTGAATAAAACCGTGTTGAAAGAATGAAAACAGAGTGGTAGAATATTCCTTGGAGAGTATCTGTGGCAAAATAAAAACTCCCTAAGTATAACTATACGAAGGGAGGGATGTGTATGACAGATTATGAAATCGTTATGATTTTTCTGGGGATATTAGCACTGCTGATGTCCTTCGGAGTTCTGCTTATAAACATTCTTACTTACCTTAAGAAAAAGTAAGATTTTTATCTTGTCCGACATACAAGATAGGTGCATCCTTAGGGACATCAGCACCAACTCTTAGGGGAGTAAACCTGTTCACAGGTACTCTCTTCTCCAACAATATAGCATATTTTAGGGATAATTGCAAGATGGATTAACGTACAGTGTTGAGATGGAGTATGCTGATAGAACCTTTAAGAAAGTGTGTAAAATCCAACTCTTTTGGTTAATATAAGAGGATTGAAAAGGAGACAAAATGGCAGTAAAGAAGGCGGATAAGAAAGCAGAGAAGAAGACTAAGGAGATAAGGCAGAGCGCTTGGGAAAAGTACGATAAAGAAGGCACTTGACGCCTGCTTTGCACTTAGTGAGACATACAGACAGTTCATCTCTGATTGCAAAACAGAGAGAGAATGTGTGGATGAATCAGTAAGACAGGCAGAGAAAGCAGGATATAAGAATCTTGCTGACTTCATTGGAAAGAAGAAAAAAGTTAAAAGGCAGGCGACAAGGTCTATATGTCAAATATGGGTAGGGCAATTGCACTTTTTGTCATTGGTAAGAAGCCTATGGCAGAGGGCCTTAATATCCTTTGTGCCCATATAGACTCACCTAGAATAGATGCCAAGCAGGTACCACTTTATGAGGATACTGAAATTGCCATGCTTGATACACATTATTACGGTGGTATCAAGAAGTACCAGTGGGTAACACTTCCTCTCGCAATTCACGGAGTTGTTGTAAAGGAAGATGGGAAAGCTGTAAATATCTGTATCGGTGAGGAAGAAGAAGGCCCTGTAATCGGTATTACAGACTTACTCATCCATCTCTCTGCTGACCAGATGCAAAAGACAGCAGCCAAGGTGGTTGAGGGAGAAGACCTCAATGTAATGCTTGGAAGCATGCCTCTTAAGGGAGAAGAAAAAGAGGCTGTAAAAGCCAATATTCTTAAGATATTAAAGGATAAGTACGGAATAGAAGAAGAGGATTTCATTTCCGCAGACCTTGAAATAGTTCCTGCAGGAAAGGCTAAGCACTACGGCCTTGACAGCAGTATGATAATGGGCTATGGACAGGATGACAGGGTATGTGCTTATACTTCTCTTAAAGCTATTCTTGATGCACCTGCACCTTCAAAGACAGCTTGTTTGCCTTCCTTGTAGACAAGGAAGAAATCGGCAGCGTAGGGTGCCACAGGTATGGAGTCAAGATTCTTTGAAAATGTAGTGGCTGAGGTTATGAACCTTGTGGGAGAGTACAACGAGCTTGATCTTAGAAGAGCTCTTGCCAATTCCCGTATGCTTTCATCAGATGTAAGTGCGGCCTTTGATCCAAACTATCCTGGGGTAAATGAGAAAAAGAATACCGCTTATTTTGGTAAAGGTATTGTATTTAACAAATATACAGGCTCTCGTGGTAAGAGTGGAAGCAATGAGGGCGTCTGCTAGAGTACATGGCAGCTATAAGAAAGATAATGAAGGATAATAATGTTACCTTCCAGACCGCAGAACTTGGTAAGGTAGACCAGGGTGGCGGTGGAACTATCGCTTATATAGCAGCTGCTTACAATATGGAGGTTATAGACTCAGGAGTTGCAGTTATGAATATGCATGCACCTTGGGAAATAAGCTGCAAGGCTGATATTTACGAGGCTTATCTTTGCTATAAGGCATTCTTAAAGGATGCATAATCATCAAAACCTTGAAAGGAGCCATAAGTGAAAAAAGAATTAGTTGTTGTAATCGATTTTGGTGGACAGTACAATCAGCTGGTTGCAAGAAGAGTGCGTGAAGCCAATGTTTATTGTGAAATATATTCTTACAAGACTGAGTTATCTAAGATAAAAGAAATGAACCCTAAGGGTATCATTCTTACAGGAGGGCCTAGCAGTGTATACGAGGAAAATGCTGCTACCTGCGGAGAGGAATTATTTGAGCTTGGCATCCCTGTGCTTGGACTTTGCTACGGTGCTCAGCTTATGAGCCATGTACTTGGTGGCAAGGTTGAAAAGGCAGAGCATAGAGAATATGGAAAGACAGAAACCTTTTTTGATACTTCTTCAAAGCTTTTTGCAGGAATACCTGAGAAGTCGATAGTGTGGATGAGCCATTTTGACTATATATCAAAGCTGGGAGATGGATTTCAAGTCTATTGCCCACACTGCTATCTACAGCTAATGCGGCTATTGAAAATGTAGAAGCAGGGCTTTATGGCATCCAGTTTCATCCTGAAGTTCTCCACACCGAATACGGCAAGGAGATGCTTTCTAACTTTGTGCACAATATCTGTGGCTGCGTAGGCGACTGGAAGATGTCTGCCTTTGTGGAAAACAGTGTAAAAGAAATCAAAGAAAGAGTTGGAGACGGAAAGGTGCTTTGTGCACTTTCAGGAGGTGTTGACTCCTCTGTCGCAGCAGTTCTTCTTTCAAAGGCAGTGGGCAAGCAGCTTACCTGCGTATTTGTAGACCATGGCTTACTTCGTAAAAATGAAGGAGATGAGGTAGAAGCTGTATTTGGGCCAAATGGCAGCTATGAGCTGAACTTTATAAGAGTAAATGCACAGCAGAGATTCTACGATAAGCTTGCAGGAGTTACTGAGCCTGAGGCTAAACGTAAGATAATAGGCGAGGAGTTCATCCGTGTATTTGAAGAAGAGGCTAAGAAAAAATCGGAACAGTTGACTACCTAGTACAGGGAACCATCTACCCTGACGTGGTAGAGAGCGGTGTAGGCGGTGAGTCTGTAGTCATCAAGTCACACCACAATGTAGGCGGACTTCCTGACTATGTTGACTTTAAGGAAATTATTGAGCCACTGCGCAACCTCTTCAAGGATGAGGTAAGAAAGGTTGGCCTTGAACTTGGCATTCCTGAGCGACTTGTATTCCGCCAGCCATTCCCAGGTCCTGGCCTTGGAATAAGAATAATAGGAGAGGTAACTGCAGAGAAGGTTAAGATAGTTCAGGATGCAGATGCAATCTACAGAGAAGAGATAGCAAACGCAGGCCTTGACAAGTCTATAGGTCAGTACTTCGCAGCCCTCACCAATATGCGTTCAGTAGGCGTAATGGGTGATGAAAGAACCTACGACTATGCCATTGCTCTAAGAGCAGTAGATACCACCGACTTTATGACGGCCGAAGCCAGCGAGATACCTTGGGCAGTACTTCAGAAGGTAGTAAGCAGGATAATCAATGAAGTCAGAGGAGTGAACAGGGTACTCTATGATATCACAAGTAAACCTCCTGGAACGATAGAACTCGAGTAAGTAAATATATTTATGTAAGCAACCCTCCCATCATTTTGGTGGGAGGATTTTGTGGATATAGAGTCATAAATTCTAAGTTGTCGGGCTGATGGGTTTGTTTGTTGACTAAGTTACGCCTCCACTAATAAATGTCCAGACTCGCTCCGGTTTTTCTGTAAGATGCTGTTTAAGAATAGTTCCGTTGACGAAAAACCTAATGCGCTCGCTTTTTGGCAGTGACTCGCACTTTGCAAGCTGCGAAGCAGCGAAGCAAGGTGTGTTAGTCCTGCCTATATAATAGCTGTCCGCAATTGACGAGTGCGAAGCACGAAGTCAGAGCGGAAACAGCGAACTATGCGGCATTATTAGTTCCGGCTGTTTAATTGATGAATGATAACAAACAAACGCATCAGTCACATGGGGGCAGGTGGGGGTGGCTGTCTTTAATTTGGCATTCGAGTTATTATATGTATTAATTTAAGGTTCCAGCTACGAATGATAAATTCTAAGCGAGCGCATCAGGCGGAGCGAAGCGGATGCCGGAGTGAGTCTGAAATGTTATTATTCGGAGCGTCTCTTTGTTGGTTAATAAAACTCTATAAATTATTATTTCATAAGTCTATGGTGCCAGCTCCGAATGATAAATTCTAAGCGAGCGCATTAGGCGAAACGAAGCGGATGCCGGAGCGAGTCTGAAATGTTATCATTCAGAGCGTCACTTAGGGATTGGTTTATATACCTCGACAAAGTGAAGTTGTCGAGCTTAGCAAGTTGCAGAGTCTTTTATGTTATACAACCCATAAATTTTGTACGAATACTGTAGGGCAGGAAAAGAACTCTTCCTCTATACTAAAAATAAACCGAAAGAAAGGAGGAAAATCAAAAATGAATATTATCAAGTCGTTTAACAATACGATTGATTATCTTGAAACAGTTCTTGATGATGAAATCAATGAAAAGAAAAGTAACTCAGTTATCTGGATACTCTTATTCTATGTTCAGTCGCTTGTTTTCTATTCTAACTGAAACAACGCTCTCAGAATATTTAAGAAGCAGACGATTAACGGAAGCGGCGATTATGTTAAGAGATACAGATGACAAGATTATTGATATTGCATTTAGATTTGGATATGAGTCATCAGATTCATTTGGAACAGCTTTTAAGAACTTTCATGGATTCACTCCTTCAGAGGTAAGAAAATGGTAAACCGTTCAAATTAGTTTCACGAGTGCAGTTAGCACTAAGTGTAAGAGGAGGAAGAAGCATGAACATTACAATTCAAAAGAAACAAGCATTTACAGTTGCAGGGGTAAATGAACAAAGCATCAATTCATCATTATGTCAGAGTGTATGGAATAAGCTATATGAAAAATATAGCCACGATGAACTTAGCAAGTTTGGGGAAGCGGTCAAAGTATGGGCGTTTGCTATGATGTGGAAAAATCCAAGCACAATAAATTATATGGCTGGTTATATCGTTAATGATGTAGATAAAGCCACAAGTATGGGCTTAGATGTTTTGGAAGTGGAAGAAGCAGAGTATGCAGTTGTAGAATTAGTAGGAAGTGTTCCGGAGTGCATTCATAACGGGTGGAAATATACAATGGAAGTATTCTTCCCTGAGCATGGCTATATTCATTCAGCAAAACCTGACTTTGAATATTACTATGAAGGTGATATGCACAGCAAAGACTACAAAATGGAACTTTGGATCCCAATAACTAAAGCTTAACAAATCCCGATTTGTCTGGCACATTCAAAAAAACTATATAGTGAAAGCACATGACTTTAAGATCATAGAATCTTTCAGTTATGTGCTTTTTCTGTGCCTATTTTATTTCCAGTGGGACTTTGACTGACATAGAGTTATTAAAGCGTTTGAGATTACTTTCTTCAAAAGGAACATAATCTTCTTTTTAGGCTATCAGGGTAGTCTTGCTTCAAAATATGCAATAAAAGCAGTCAATTGCTCATCGCTGAGCTTCAAGATTACCTGAAGGCTTGCCATCAAGGTATCCATCAGGATACCAAGTGATATGCTGAAAGTAATGTCTGCCATTTCATCGACAAGGAAGAAGAACAATTCACCAAGGGTTTTCTGATCTTCATTTTGACGTTGCTCCATTGCAATTAACATATATCAGGTAAGCACAATAGCTACGTGGGCTGTTAGTGCATCATAGGATAAGCTTGACATAATATAATTTATATGCTATTCTGTCACCAGATAAAAACTCATAGAGCGTGAGTATAAAGAAAGCTCAATAGAAGATTTGGTCATAGAGCGTGACCAAGTAAAATAAAAAGAAAAAGCTCACTGAGAAGACAACTCCTGTTTACAGGGTTGTTTTTTATCATAGGAGAAAAAGATGGCTAAGAAGAGGTTTGTATTTTTTTATCAAATGAATTTTATAGTATATATACTGCAACCGAGTATCCAGAAATGGATCAAAAGCATAACAGACCATATATTCAGGTTTGTGTTGAGATAGATGGTGTTCAATTTGCTATACCTTTGAGGTCTAATATAAACCATCCCCATGTTTTGTGGACTGATAAAGCTAATCATTGCGGAGTTGATTTTTCAAAGGCAGTTGTAATTAAAAAGGAAAGCTATATTGATATGAATATAGAACCACATTTAAGACAGAAAGAGTTTGATGCCAACTCTCCAATATTTTTGAAGAAGATTTGGGTATTGATTAAATTTATGAAAAATATACCAGCTAATGTGTATAAAATAGCTAAAAAGCCTGTGACGGGATATAAATAAGGCACGGGTTATTTCTGGGATAAAAGAGCGAAAACAGTGTGTATCTGACAGTACTAGAATGAAAAAGGGCTTTAATATTGCTTGAAAAATGATGGGATGTATGGAAAATGACCGATGTTCAGAAGAACTGGAATAGATAAAATTAAACCTGAATCCGTGAAGTTAAAAATTTAACTTTTACGAAAATGCTTAGGCGACCGTGTCTTATTAAAAGTTTTATATTTAATTACAATTCACCTGTAAGGTGAAGCCATATCATGATATAATAGTCCTGTAAATCAATGGTTTCGAGAGAAAAATATCATGAATCATAACCGTCATATTACACTTGAAAACAGTATCATAATTGTTAAATATACAAACGAGCGAATCATCCCTGCAAGCGGTCTTGCGGTCGTAGGAGCACTGCTTGGCAAAAGCAATTTCACAAAAAAACTTAATCACATGGATGTGACTAAGAACCGTTCACAGCACCAGATTAAGAATGGAGATATTATACTTGTGCACTTCCCGACGGCATGGTACCTGTGGACATTGATGTTACGCCTATGGACAATTCAAAGACTTCAAAGCAGGGGGTTTCAAGAACCTATAAGGGCTTTTGACGGCTATGCACCAATGATGGCATACATTGGTACTGAAGGCTATGCAGTGAATTTTGAACTCCGTGAAGGGAAGCAGCACTGCCAGAACGGTACAGTGGAGTTCCTTCTCGAGACAATAAACCTGTGTAAGAAGCTTACTGATAAACCTCTTTTGGTAAGGCTTGATTCAGGTAATGATTCCATTGATAATGTAGCTGTTCTGACAGATACCGGATGCAGCTTTATTATCAAAAAGGAATCTTCGCAAGGAAAAGCAAGGATGAATGGTTTCAAATGGCAAAAAAACGTACTGCAAGGATATAACAACACCTAGAGAAGGGAAAACTGTTTACATTGGAAGTGACTGGAAAGAGGTGACAAGTAAACGGTTTGAGAAAGACTTTACCCTTCGTGCAGGTTATGAAATAACCGAGAGGACAATTGATAAAAAAGGTCAATTCCTCCTTCGGCCGATATAGAGGTTGAGACCTGGTGGACAAATCTCGGTGAAAGCGACCATGAAATCATTAAACTCTATCACGCACATGGTGAGTGCGAGCAGTACCACAGCGAGGTAAAGAGTGACATGGACGTGGAAAGGCTTCCGTCAGGGAAGTTTGAAACCAATGCACTTGTGCTGGAGCTTACGGTTATAGCTTACAACATACTCCGTAGACTTAGCAGGGCACTATAGGCAAACGTGCTCCAAGACAGAAGAGGGCTGTTAAACGCAGACGCTTACGTACTGTAATAAGTGACCTTATAATGATGGCAAGTCATATAACCAGCCATGCCAGGCAGCTTATCATGGGCTTAGGAAAAAGCAATGTATGGCGGCATATTTTCGCTGATTTTTGCAGGGATAACATAGCTATAAATGCATAACGTATAATCACATAAGTCTTAAACAGGCTTTATTTACTGTACACTTTTTGTGGATAACTACAAAAATGGGGATATCATGCTGAAGTTTAATTTTTAACATGCGTATAATATTTTCAATGTATAAAACCGGCATTTTTATATGCTGGTTTAAATAAAAAAATTAACTTCACGGATTCAGGTGGTTAATATAAATGGATTTTTGGAGTGAATATTGTATAATGTTAATAAAATAAAAATTCTAAAACTGCATACATGGAGCTGAGGAGGAAGTTTTATGATTGGAATAACACAATATTTACAAGAAGTATATGAAGATCTGCAAAAATATATTGATAATGATGTATGCTTATGTAAGTTTAAAAAAATTAAATTTTGAGGCAGGGCTCACTTCCTGATTATGAAGATATAAATATTCAACAGTTATATTTATTAAGATATGCGTTTGCTTATGCGTTTGAATATAGCAGAATGTATCTGGATGTATTAGCTCAGATGGATGATGTTAATGATATTTCGGTAATATCAGTGGGATGTGGTTCGATGATAGATTATTGGTCATTGGTACATGCATTAGAAATGAAGCGTAAAATAGATTGTAGAATAAGATATGTTGGAATAGATAAAATTGACTGGAACTACAAAATTCGTCAAAGACAAAATGATGAATTACAATATTTAATTAGAAATGCGGCTGATTTTTCACAAATAATAGTCGATTTATTTCCGATGTGTATTTTTTTCCCGAAAGTCAATTAGTGAGTTCTCTGATAGTGAACTGAATGTTATGGCAAATAGCTTATTATCAAAGAAGATACAGAAAGATAGATTTTTTGTTTGTATATCACTTAGGGAAGATCAGGGAAGTATGGATAGAGATATACAAAAAACAAAATGCTTAATCGAAGCGATAGGTAAGAATGGGTTTAAAACAAAATGGCCTTATACTCAATATACATATTTTTGTTTTGTGATAATGGCATTGTCACATTAGATAATGAGTTTAAGTATCCACCAGATGCATTGGAATTTGTGAAAAATCTAAATATAGAATGTTCGAAATATAAGATTCAAAAAGAATTGCCAATCTGATTGTCAGAAATTATTTAAGGAGATGCCCCATTTTAAGAGTAGGGCATATTAGATATCAGGTAATTATGTTTGAAAAGGGTAGGTTAGATGATATTAAGCGTAAGTAGAAGAACGGATATTCCTAATTATTATTCGGAATGGTTCTATAATAGAATAAAAGAAGGATTTTTATATGTTCGTAATCCTATGAATGTTCATCAGATAAGTGAAATAAAAAAATCACTCCAGATGTTGTAGATTGCATAGTGTTTTTGGACAAAAGAATCCGTTGCCAATGATAAAGAGAATAGACGAGATAAAAGATTATAATTATTATTTTCAATTTACATTAACTGGATACGGAAATGATGTTGAGGCTAATTTGCCAAGTAAAAACAAAAATGATACCGGTATTTCAAGAGTTATCTGAGAAAAATTGGTAAACAAAAAGTGATTTGGAGATACGATCCTATATTTTTTCTGATAGATATACGAAAGAATATCATTTGAAGGCATTTAAAAGTATTGCAGAGGCTTTAAAATGGATATACAGAAAAAGTGCGTGATTAGTTTTGTTGATATATATCCTAAAAAAATAAAAATATGGAAGGCTTGTCAAGTTATGAATTAAAATGATAATGAACTGAGAGAATTTGCTAAGGAATTAAGCAAAATGGCAGCTGATAATAATATTAAAATTGGAAGTTGTGCAGAAAAAAATAAATTTGGACGATTGTGGTATAGTTCATAATTGTTGCATAGATAGAGAATTGATTGAAAAAAATTATTGGATGTAAAATCAATGTTTTCCAAAAGATAAAAATCAGCGGATAGAATGCGGATGTGTTGAAAGTGTTGAAATAGGTACTTATAATACATGTAAAAATGGATGTGCATATTGTTATGCTAATTATAGTTCAAAAAAGCGTAGAAACAAATGCTGCCAAATATGATCCGTTGTCACCAATTCTATGTAGTCAAGTTCAAGAAGATGACAAAAATATCGATTAGAAAAGTTGAATCATTAAAACAAGAACAGCTTAGTATTTTTTTGATATGTGAGTGCAATATTACAGAGTATATTTGGCTCAATTTTGACTCTGAAAAATTTGGAGTGGCATAAAAACGAGAGCGATTTTTGAAAAAAATATGGATAATATTTTCATTAAAAAATCATAGAAAAAAACAATCAGTTCAAAGCTATCCATACCCGAGTTGGAATAGAGTAACAAAATGCGTTTCTGTCGTATAACGTTTGAAAAATACAGCGTTTCGGCGTTTTACAGGAGCAAAAAACTCCTGAGTGATACTGTTTTGATACTGAAAAAGCTGAAAAAGATAGGTTCAAAAGGGAGTTGTTGAATTGAGCGAGTTTTACGAGCGATACCTATTGACCGAAGGGCAATAAGATAGGTACAGAGGTTAAAAAGCCTTCCGTCTTTTTATGGTGGGGAGGCTTTTTGTGGAAAAATAGAGAATGGTAGATTAGAAGTTGTGGAGTATGAATGAATATAAGAATTAGAAAAAAATGACAGTCAGTGATTTGGAACCGCTTTACAAACTTTTGTCGAATTCGAAAGTAATGCAATATCTCGAAGCACCCTACACAAAAAGAGCAGACCGAGCAATTCTCTTTCGATCCGGTCTTTCTGAGACACCATTGATATACGCAGTTGAAAAAAAGATAACGAATTCATCGGATATGTGATTTATCATGATTACGATTCAGAGAGTGTCGAGATTGGATGGGTTTTAGATCCTTCCTTTTGGGGGCTAGGGATTGCATCATGCTTGACATCAGGTATGATAGCAAAAGCTAGAAACTCAGGTAAACAGGTAGTGATTGAATGTGTACCTGAACAAAAAGTAGTATTCGGATAGCTGAAAAAAATATGGATTTCAAAAAGTGTGGTATTATCGATGGACTGATGATATACCGTTTGTAGAGGTAAATCCCTGTCTGTCGGGATAGGTAAATTAGAAGCTATGTGCTTTTTCTGTACCTATTTTATTTCCGGTGGGACTTTGACTGACATAGAGTTATTAAAGCGTTTGAGATTACTTTCTTCAAAAGAAACATCTGGTAAGCACAATAGCTACGTGGGCTGTTAGTGCATCATAGGATAAGCTATGGCATTCTCCTTTCCTACCATAACACAGGCAGAAAGCAGATACTTTGATTTGTAACGGTGCTTTTTGCTCTGGGAATAGCTCTCTTTGATAGTAGTGGAAAAGCTAATTGCAGGAGAAGGTAAAGCAGGCGAACTTCCACTTTCTAATGACTCTTTTGCTGAAATGTCGTTGCAGTGTGCCATTTTATGCTCTATAATAGTAGATATTTTAGACGGCAGTGCATATTTATTTGATAAGGAAGCTCCGGAAAGGGTTAGTGCCAGTGAGAGGCTTGCCCGTATTGAACAGCTTATTGCTTTGGTAGAGAAGGTGAGTAAGAAGAAAGATGGAGTAAATGTGTTAATTGTCACATCTGGTAATGGAAACCTTACTGATAAAGACATTGCTAAGTTTAACTCACAGTATCCGAAGCTCACAGTTAAAATAAGTAAAGACTTCCATGACAGGTTTCTGATTATAGACAGAAAAGAGGTTTATCATATAGGAGCATCTATCAAGGATGCTGGGAAGAAAAGCTTTGGGATTACGAAGTTGGAAGTGGAAGAACTGACGAAAAGCCTGTTAGCGAAAGTGTTGTAGGGATATAAATAAGGCACGGGTTATTTCTGGGATAAAAGATTAAAAAGCAGTGTGTACCAGACAGCATCAGAATGAAAAAGAGCTTTAATATTGCCCGAAAAATGACGGAATGTATGGAAAAATGACCGATGTTCAGAAGAGTTCGAGTAAGTAAATATATTTATGTAAGCAACCCTCCATCATTTTGTGGGAGGATTTTGTGGATATGGAGTTACAAATTCTAATTTGTCGAGTTATATAATCTAACCTAAGTGACGCTCCGAATGATAATCATTTCAGACTCGCTCCGGCATCCGCTTCGCTCCGCCTAATGCGCTCGCTTAGAATTTATCATTCGGAGCTGATACCTTAAAGTTTATATAAATAATAACTAGAATACCAAATGAAAGACAGCCACCCCCACCTGCCCTTGTGGCTGATGTGTTTGTTTGTAATCATTCATCAATTAAACAGCCGGGAGCTGATAATGCCTAAGCGAGCGCATTAGGTTTTTCGTCAACAGAATAATCCTAAAATAGTTACTTTCAGAAAAAAACCGGAGCGAGTCTGGACATTTATCAGCGAAGGCGTGACTTAGTCAACAAACAACACATTAGCCTTACAAATTAGAAGTTGTGGAGTAGGCATGAATATAAGATTTAGAAAAATCTTTGATATCTCAAAATGCGATATCAAAAAAAGGTAGAGGCGGAAGGAAGTTTACCATATAGGATCATCATCGAAGACGATGGAAAGAAGAGTAAGATAAACTTGATATAATACAGTATATATGCTATTCTTCTAGTAGATATAACTCATAGAGTGTGAGTATAAAGAAAACTCAATAGTAGATTTGGTCATAGAGCGTGACTAAGTAAAATAAAGAAAAAGCTCACCGAGAAGAAAAACTCCTGTTTACAGGGGTTGTTTTTAGACATATCACTCTGAAAAATTACAACATAGTACCAAAAAGGAGGAATATGGTTATAATAAAGGATGATTGGTTTGGTAAATAAGCTAGAAAAAGTACATTTCCGAATAGTTAGATGTACTTAAGGAGGAACTATGGACGAGATTTAACAAGTACAAATTACTAAGCGAAGGAAAAGCATTTGGTGATAGGGCTAAAATTGCCTTATTATTACTTGATAGCAGCACAGCTTATGAAGAGCTAAAAGACGAAGGGGCACAAACTTCAGTTGACGGGAGCTATGGCTGTATAGGTGGAGATCCGGCTTCAATACTTGAAATGCTTACAATAGAATTGATATGCCGTAACCCCCGCGATATATGGTATTTGCCTGACGATGTAAAAAATTTGGGACAGGCGTTTTTGGAAGTCTGTTTGAAACAAGTTTTTTTGCTATGATGACGATGTAGAAACCTGGAGCAAGATACTGAATAAATACTTTATAAAGCTTAAGTGGATGCCTAAAAGGGAAGATTATACTTCGACAAAAAGTTTTAATAATGTATGGGGGTTATTTTTGCAGAGCTCTTAGCTGTTGTAAAAAGAAAATAATCATCCTGAATTTAATCGCTATTATGAGATAGCTACAGAAAATGGTATGAGTGAAGCGGTATTTAACAGAAAGCTAAAAAGAGCTGTCTGAGATAAAACAGTCATTTATTAAAAGGCTAAATATCACCGTTTTTCAAAATGTGAGGGAGCGGTGAAAGCCTACACATCATTTCTATAGTACCGTAAGCAATTCTAAAGAAAATACACTTTAGAATTGAATTATAGCTGAGGAAAGCCTTGGTAATGACAGTCTTGATGATGGTTAGGTTATTTTATCAGACTTGAGGTTATATTTTGTGACTTCTGAAAGATTTCTGTTTTTCAGTTGTCAAAAGAAGAATATGAGTTTTGAGGTGCCAAATGTCACCTCAAAAAAATGAAAATAGTTCAGGTGGTAGAAGATATCTTCCTATGTTTTTTACAGAACAGGAATTGCAATGTTTTCTCAGCCATATGGTGGAACTTGTAGAAAAAGGCAGGTCTGAAAGGGAGTTGTTGAATTAAAGCGAGTTATACGAGCGATACTTATTGACCGAAGGGGCAATAAGGTAGGTGAGTCTTCAAAGCCTTCCATCATTTTTGTAGGAGGCTTTTGTGTGGAAAATAGAGAATGGTAAATTAGAAGTTGTGGAGGTGCAAGGTATGGATTTTTAATAATTTGATTCCTGAATTATCAGTTTTTGATATTCTTCAAACTAAAAATTTTACAAAGAATTAGGATTTAAAATAGAGTACGAACGACAGAAAGAGAAATTTATTTTTTATGTCTTTTTCAAGATAGTCAGTTTATGTTTGAACAAATTCATGATGAGGGGTGGAACACAGGAGAATTAACTTATCCTTTAGGAAGGGAGTAAATTTTTCCATAGCAGTTGATGATATTGAAAACCTATATACATTAGTTAAAAGTAAAAATTAGAGATTTACAAAAACTGACTAAAAGTGTATATCTGGTTAACGGAATAGAAGAAATACAGATGGAGTTCTTGATTCAAGATCCAAAATGGATATTTATTGAGATTTACAAACTGATAGCTCCCAAGTTGTGAGGGCTAATGTGTTGCTAACTTTACTAAGCCACGCCTTCACTAATAAAATGTCCAGACTCGCTACGGCTTTTCTGTAAGATGCTGTTGTAATATGGCTTTGTTGACGAAAAAATCAGGGTTGTTATTTGTATAAATTTATGGTGTCAGCTACGAATGATAAATTCTAAGCGAGCGCATTAGGCGGGCGAAGCGGATGCCAGAGCGAGTCTGAAATGTTATCATTCGAGCGTCTCTTAGGTTAGATTATATAACTCTGACAACTTAGAATTTGTGGAGTAAAGCATGAATATAAGAATTAGAAAAATCTTTGATATCTCAAAATGCGATATCAAACAAAGGTAAAAGGCGGAAGGAAGTTTGCCATATAGGATCATCATCGAAGACGATGGGAAGAAGAGTAAGATAAACTTGATAGTTAGTGTATAATTATCATTGGCAATAGAAAAAAGAAGGGGTTGCCTCTTCCCAATCATACAGTTTTATTTTTATTATTGATTTGCAACAAAAATAATGAAAAGGGAAAAAACTGTATGACTAATGCTAATTGTAAAAAGAAAAATAAGATTTCATTCAAGACCCTAGAGCAGAAAAATTTTTGAAGAGGCCTGCAAGCTTGCAAGGGAGCGCACTAAAAAAATACTTGAAGACTATGATGATGTTCTTTCAAAAGACAGAGATGCTTCTAAATATAGGAATAAAGGAAAGAGAAAGACTTCGATAAAGACCGTATATGGAGATGTCGAGTATGAAAGAAGGGTGTACCAGACAAGGCTTAGAGACAGGGACAAAAAGCCCATCGTTTATCTTCTTGATGAAAAATGGGTATGGAGAAGATAGGGCTTTAATATCTACCAATCTTGCAGAGAAGATTGCCAATTCAGTTACGGAACTCCCGTACAGGGCATCTGCGGAGATGTTAAGCTCTTCTACAGGACAGACCATAAGTGCGGGAGGAGTATGGAATATAGCCCAGAAGCTTGGCCAGAGGATAACATCAGAGGAAGAACTTGATGTGAAGAAGATGAAGGCAGGCAGGCCTGACGGGAAAAGGGAAATCGGAGTTCTTTTTGAGGAAATGGATGAGTATGGCTTTCGATGCAGGGGCAGAGGGCATAAACACTGATGCGGTAAAAAGGAGATGAAGGTCTTTACCATGTATGAAGGCTGGGATGCGGAGAAGGAAAAGGAAGGGCGCAGCACTCTAGTGGAGAAAGTGGTGTTTGCAGGCATGGATGGAAGCAGCGGATTCCACAATAAAAGAGAGGCCGTGATACAGAAGAAATATAACCCTGACGAAATAGGCAGGCGTATCTTAAATGGAGATGGTGGAAGCTGGATAAAAGAGCCTTATGATGACGAGGCGGTGTTTCAGCTTGACAGATACCACATTTATCAGGAAATTTTAAGGAAAAATAAGCAGTAAAGAAAGCTGTACAAAAGGATATACGAAGGCTCTTTTGATTCTGAGAAGATTGAAGAAATGTTTGATTATATACGTGAGTATATAAGAGTAAGTAAAAGCAAGATGAAAGCGATAAAACCAGTAAAAAGCCGAGGAGCTGTACGCCTACCTTCACAATAACAGAGAAGGGCTGCTACCGTACTACAAGCAGGGGAATAAAACTCCCAGAACCTGTAGAAGGCATCATTTATAAAAAAACATGGGTATACGGAAACACAAAACTGTACACTGATAACGCTGAGAATGAAGCACAGGCGCATCAGGATGGTCAGAATCAGGAGCTGATAACCTGCGAAGCTTCTGGCAGGAAGAAAACAAAGACCTGATAGAGACCGTCTGCCGTTACTCTGGGGAATTGATATTTGATGAGGCCAGAGCGCTATAAAAGAGCCTCTCAGCGCTTCAAAATCACCGTCACGAGACGGTAAGAGGGCTTCCATATGTGGAAGTAGGCAGAGGAAGCCTTCCACTAACCGGTACCCCATTAACAGCAGGGTAGAAAGGCATTAAGAAATTTTATACTTGGCAGCTAAAGAAAAATATCTGTTCAGTGCATAACCTGGGCTTGTTTGATACAAAAATACAATGATAAAAAGAAAAAGGTAAGGAAATTTGCCAACGAGTACTTGACACAAACAACTTGATATAATACAGTTTATATGCTATTCTTCTAGTAGATATAACTCATAGAGGCGTGAGTATAAAGAAAACTCAACAGTAGATTTGGTCATAGAGCGTGACTAAGTAAAAATAAAAAGAAAAAGCTCACCGAGAAGAAAAACTCCTGTTTACAGGGGTTATTTTTAGACATATCACTATGAAAAATTACACACATAGTACCAAAAAGGAGGAATATGGTTATAATAAAGGATGATTGGTTTGATAAAAAGCTAGAAAGAGTACATTTCCGAATAGTTACATATACTTAAGGAGGAACAATGGACGAATTTAACAAGTACAAATTACTAAGCAGAAGGAAAAGCATTTGGTGATAGGGCTAAAATTGCCTTATTATTGCTTGATAGCAGCACAGCTTATGAAGAGCTAAAAGATGAAGGGGCGCAAACCTCAGTTGACCGGGAGCTATGGCTGTATAGGTGGAGATCCGGCTTCAATACTTTTAGCCGGTTCTTAAAGTGGAAGCAGCAGATAAAGCAAGTATAAATATTAGAGTACAAAAAGGAGTAAAAAGAGTGAAAATATTTATTATAGAAGATGAGATGACAATCAGGGGAGGAACTAACCGAGCTTCTTCAAAAATATGGATATGAGGTGCAGCAGTGACGATTTCCGCCATATCTCAGCAGCGGCACTTTCCTCAGGGGCAGACTTAATCCTCCTTGATATAAATCTACCCTATCAGGACGGCTTTTCAGGTATGCAGGGAAATAAGGCAGAAATCAACGATTCCGTTATTGTTCTAACTAGCAGAAACAATGACTTTGACGAACTGATGAGTCTAAACACAGGAGCTGACGATTATATATCAAAAACCATATAATGCACAGGTTCTTCTGGCAAGAATACAAAAAACTTCTGGAGAGAACATATGATGTGCAGGGACAATGCTACAATTACCTACAAGGGGCTGACCTTAAACATACTCTAAAGGCTGAAATAAGCTACAAAGAGCAGAGTAAAAGCACTTACCAAAAATGAAATGGGTATTTTTACGGATGCTTATGCTGAATAAGGGGAATATCATTCCACGTGATGCCATAATTGATGAGCTATGGCAGAGTGAGGAGTTTATTGACGAAAATACCCTGAATGTAAATATTGTGCAGCAGAAAAACACTTGCTGAGATAGGCCTGCCTGATTATCTGAAAACAAAGCGTGGGCTGGGGTATTGCATATGAGAATGTCAGAATATCTAAAGGACCGCATTTTCTCTTTGATGTGTATGTTTGTATCTATGGTGTTGCTCTTTGCACTTCTTTGGCTGATTGGGATGCCTACTGTCTTTGTTATATTTGCAGAAGTGATTTTTGCTACGGCGTACGTGACATCACTTGCCTATGATTTTTATCTGCAAGCGTGGATATTATAAGCTGCTTTTGAAATCGTTAGAGCAGATGGAAGAAAAGACTCTTCTAGGAGAACTCCTCTCACATCCTGGATTTTTAGAGGGACAGCTTCTTATTGAGGTGTTGCGCCGCTGCAATAAATATCAAAAATGATAGGATAGCCGAAGCTAGGCAGGATACCAGAGAATATAGAGAGTATATTGAGTCTTGGGTACATGAGATTAAGACACCGATTACGTCTGCACGTCTTATGATTGAAAATGAAAAGAATCCTACGACACTGCGTATTAACGATGAAATAGGTAAGATTGAAAACTACGTGGAACAGGCCTTGTACTACGCTCGTAGTACGGATGTGGAGAAAGACTTTAAGTAGAGAAAACTTCCTTACAGGCGATAACCACCTCAGCGCTGAAGTCATACTCCAAAACCACTGATACAGGCGGGAGGAAAGCCGGTTATGGAAGGGCTTGATATTCCTGTTACAGCAGATGTCAAGAGTTGTACTTTTATCATCGGGCAGCTGATTTCCAATGCAATTAAGTATCGAAAAGATGTACTGCAAATCACCTTTACAGGTAGAGCTGAGAAAAACAGGGTGTTGCTTTTGGTCTCGGACAATGGAATTGGGATATCGGAAGCTGATCTCACCTAGGATATTTGATAAGGGCTTTACAGGTGAAAATGGACGCCCTATTCAAAGTCCACCAGCATTGGCTTATATCTTTGTAAAAATGTGTGAAAATGAATATCGGGCTTTCTGCATCCAGTACGTCTGGGAGGGACTACCATAACGATGGATTTTCCTATTGAAAAGCTAGCTTGAAAGAGGCGAGGGTGTAGATTCCTGCCTCTCTTTATATTGACAGGAAATTTCTCCGAAATTACCTGTCAAATAATAATCTCTCGAGGATCGCACTGCGGCGGATATGTAGATGTCGCTTACGCGACCCGCTGCGAGGCGGTGAATCCTGCGAAGCAGAGTTCTTTCCTATTATATCTTTAGATTACAATTTTTGTAAGGTAAATGTAACTCTAACCTAATGGCATAGTCAGATGTATTAAAGTAGAATAAGAGGTACAAAAATAAAGGGCCTTTGAGAAAGGGAGTAAGACAAATGGAAAATACAATATTACAGGTAGATGATATCCAAAAAATTTTTATGGCAACAAGGGAAATCTGACTAAGGCTATTGATCATATTTCTTTGTCCGTGGAAAAGGGAGAATTCCTTGGGATTATGGGAGCTTCAGGCTCAGGTAAAACTACATTGCTAAACTGTATCTCTACGATAGATACGGTCACAAGCGGACATATTTACATAGAGGGAAAGGATATTACAGAACTTCATAGGAGCCCCTGCTTTCGAGTTTAGAGGAAAAACTGGGATTTATATTTCAGAGTTTTAATCTCTTAGATACGCTGACTGCTTATGAAAATATTTCACTCTGCACTGTCTATAGCGGGTATGAAGCCAGGGGACATTAACGAGAGGTACTACAGGTTGCAAAGGCACTGAATATCCAGAGTGTTAGAAAAGTATCATATCAGATGTCAGGAGGCCAGCAGCGTGTGGCCGCGGCGAGGGCACATAGTGACAAATCCCGCTATAGTACTGGCAGATGAGCCGACAGGGGGCACTGGATACGAACTCCTCAAGGATGTTGTTGACTATGTTAACAGAGCTTAACGAACAACTGGATGCGACCATTCTAATGGTAACTCATAAGACGCCTTTTTCAGCGAGCTATTGTAGCGCATACTTTTTATCAAGGACGGTAAGGTTTTTAATGAACTGCATCGTGGTAAGGATACGCAAAAGAGTTTTTGCAAAGATATTGGAAGTGGTGTCGGTACTGGAGGTGAAAAATGATTTCACTAAAGCTGATTTTTCGAAATGTTCACAAGAAACTATGAGAGAATATTTTATTTATTTTTAACGCTGATGTTCTCGGTAAGCCTGTTTTACGCCTCTAACTCCATATCTGCTCAGCCTGCACTTTCTAATCTTGGTACCACCAGAAAGGTATTATATGAACAGCTGGTTATACTGATATCGGCACTTTCGATTGTGATTGCTGTGGTGCTGGCGTTTTTAATTATTTATGCAAACCAATTCCTATTAAAACGGCGTAAAAAGGAATTAGGTATTTACATGTTGCTCGGGATGAAGAAGGGGCAGATTTCAAGACTGTTTGCAGGCGAAACTCTATGCATTGGAAGTATTGCACTGGCAGTGGGATTGGTTTTGGGGATTTGCCATCTCACAGGGAGTTTCACTGGCAGCGCTAAGGCTCTTTGCGGTAGAATTGAACAAATTTCAGGTTGTATTTTCTGCAAAGGCACTTTTTATGACAGCCTTATGCTTTGCAATTATCTTCCTGATTGTACTGCTCTTTAATGTCTGGTCTGTTACAAATGTGGAGTTGATTGACCTGATAAGGGCAGACAGAAAAATGAAATGATGAAGTCAGGAAAGCCGGTACCTACAGCCTGTTTGTTTATACTTTCATAATAGGTATTGGAGCTTCTGCCATTTTGTTTAATAAAGAATGGGATATTGCCGACGAAGAGAATTTCTCTTTTCAAATAGCAGTCTACAAGCTAACTGTGGGAACCTTCCTTTTGTTTTCACCTTATCCACAGTTTGATAAGGCTCTCAAAAAGCTAATAAGGGCATTTTTATCTGAGGAGGCTCAAATACATTTCTTGTCAGCAGTTGCAAGCAAAATCCACAGAATTATCTGATTGTGACGATTGTCACGCGGACTTCTTACCATCACCATCTGCACTAGTGTCAATCGGTGCAAGTACAGCGCTTACAATGAATCAGTTAGCAAAGGAAGCGGCACCTTATGACCTAAACGTGGTTTCAAATATTTCTGTAGACGGAGATGGGGACATTGCAGCCTATCTTGCCAAAAAGGGAGCAGGACTGGATAAATATGCCGAGAAGATGGAGCAGATTAGCTCGTGTGAGACTGACCTTACCTATGGAGAGTATTTTAATGGCCAGAGAGTGGAGCTTTGGCAAATTGATGAAGAGCTTCCCGAACAAATGATTGATGCTTTTGCCTTATCGGATGTCAACAAAGCACTTAAAATGCGGGGAAGAAGCCACTCACATTAAAAGGAAGATCAATATCTGATAAACTGCAATTACAAAGGGACTTATGCCTATATAGACATCGCATTAAAAAGCTGCATCCGGAGGTCACGATAAATGGAGGGTCTTACATAGGGCTTCTGATGAAGTGATGCAGGATACATTTATTATGAGCCAGTATTGGTAACAATGACAGGGGACATTAATCGTTCCTGATAAGATTGCTAATGGCCTTAAGAAAGACATAGAATGCACTTTTTGGTACGGTATAAGCCTGATGTAAACTCCAATGAAGTACTGATGATACCAATTGGACTGATAAAACACACGGATACAGATACGCAGAAAGAAAAGAACATAATGTATGAAATGTATTACGGAACCAATGCGTTGATGAGCTTCTTATGCTGCTATCTTGGTATAATCTTCCTTTTTAATCTGCGCAGCTCTACTTGCATTAAAACAGCTTACAGAGAGCGACCGATAATGTCAGCCGTTATGAGCTGTTGCAAAAGTTAGGAGCGGCAAGGGAGATATAAATGAGAGCCATTTTTGTACAAACAGCGGTATTTTTGCCCTACCTTTGATGGTTGCAGAGCATCTACTCTGTTTTTCTTACAGAAAAAGGCGATGGCTGTTGTAAGAAAAATTTTTGAATATCCATATTTCAACCAATATAGGATTAACTGTGCTTATGTTCCTTAGTATTTACAGGAGGATGTTTCCTTGCAACCTATCTGTCAGCTAAACGTATGTGGTGACAGAGTAAAAAGAAACGGAGGGTATAAAAAGATGTTTGAAAATGTTAATATGAATGGTGTATTTCAGAGTATTGTTGATACCTGGCTGCCTGTAATCGGGGGTAGTGGCTGCTGTGATTATAGTTATAATAGTTGTCAGTGTGACACGTAAAAAGAAAAACACTGAGAACAATTTAATACTAAGTGTAGCAAAATGTGAGTTACTGCTTCAAAAACCTGTACTGTAAAGGTAAATATATATGTACAGTAAACCTCCCATCGTTTGGTGGGAGGTTTTTATGAATGTGGCGATACAAATTCAAATTTGTCAGTTTTTATAATCTAAACTAAAGTGACGCTCCGAATGATAACATTTCAGACTCGCTCCGGCATCCGCTTCGCTCCGCCTAATGCGCTCGCTTAGAATTTATCATTCGAAGCTACACCTTAAATTATTGAGTTATGTGAATAATTATGCTGCAAATTTAAGTTGCAAGTCTAAATACATCGGACTAAGTTGACGCTCCGAATGATAACATTTCAGACTCGCTCCGGCATCCGCTTCGCTCCGCCTAAGTGCGCTCGCTTAGAATTTATCATTCGGAGCTGAGCACCTTAAAGTTACACAAATAAAAACTTGAAAGCCAAAATTAAAGATACAGCCCTCACCTGCGCACATCGTGGCTGATGTGCTTTGTTTGTCCCGACTTATCAATCAAACAGCCGGAACTAATAATGCCTAAGCGGAAGCGCATCAGGTTTTTCGTCAGCAAAAGCCATATTACAACAGCATCTTACAGAAAAACCGTAGCGAGTCTGGACATTTATTAGTGAGGCGTAACTTGGTCAACAAACAAAACCCATCAGCTCGACAATTTTAATTTGTGCTATAATTTAACAAATTAAATAATTGATAGCTAAATGAAATATTTTGCACATACTTGAAAAATGGAACTCACATATTATGAATAATTAAAAAGACATAATTCAGCTTTTTATTGAGCATAGGTATAAAAATGCACTTTAGAATTGAATTATAGCTGAGAAAAGCCTTGGTAATAACAGTCATAATGATGGTTAAGTTATTTTATCAGATTTGAGGTCGCAAAATTGTGACCGGTTCAAAACAACGAAACATTAATCGTTAATTCCTTATGCATATACAGAACAAGCTGAAAGTGTTAGAAGCTGTATGGATAAAATTACTGCAAGAAAAGAGGATTAAAACAGGTAAAGAAGCAAGAGTTAGGGGTTGTAAAAACTTAGTAAAATATAAATCTAACATAATAATATTGGGTGAAATAAATTTAATTTTAAGAGACGGAAGAATGAACTTTGACTATTTTTATAACAGCGAATAGAGGAGATAAGTAGTACTACTATGATTTGGGAAAAATATTTAATATATGACAACATATGTCAAATTGATTGTGGTATAATAATTATAGGAGATGTTAAAACGATGAAAGATAATAGGCTATTTAGGATACTATATTATATTTTAGAAAAAGGGAAAAGTTACGGCAAGTGAACTTTGCTGATAAATTTGAGGTATCAGTCAGAACAATTTATCGAGATATTGACTCTATCAGCAGTGCCGGTATTCCCATTTATGCGTTGCAAGGAAAGGGCGGTGGAATAGAAATTGCTGAGGATTTTGTTCTTAGTAAATCACTACTGTCTGAAAACGAGAAACAACAAATTATGTCAGCTCTTCAAGGATTAGATAATACGACAGTACAGCATGAGAATGAGCTTTGTAATAAAACTTTCTGCACTCTTTAAAATGAAAAATACCAGTTGGATAGAAGTTGACTTTTAATAATTGGCAAAAACAATAAGCTGTATGAAAAAACATTCAATGATATTAAGTCGGCAATTATAAGTAAAAACATTGTTTCGTTCACATATTTTAGCAGCAATGAAAAAGGAACAAGCAGAAGTGTTAAGCCTGTGAGATTACTTTTCAAGAGTCAGGATTGGTATCTATATGCTTTCTGTTTACTTAGAAATGATTTTAGATATTTCAAATTGTCCCGGATAAAGAATTTAGAAAGTCCATACTGAAAAAGTTTGATGACAACTTTGAAGATGCAATACTCAAGAAAGAAATGCCACACGAGAACACAGTGCATATAAAAGTTAAGTTTGATCGTAAAGTTGCTTTTTCGAGTATATGATGAGATAAAACGGAGAAATCATAGAAGACGATGAGGGAAATTTATATGCTGAAATAGAAATACCGAATGACTATAATTTATTCAATTATATTTTTTTCTTTTCGGAGATGGAGCAGAAGTATTAGAGCCAAAAGAGATACGAATGCAGATTAAAAGAAATGATAAATAAAATGGCAGAAAAATATATAACTTGACAAATGGTGTCAAGTATCCTCCTATATAATTTAATTAACCAAGATGCAAAGGGAGGATTGGATAATGAAATATGAATGGAGAAAAGCAAGAAAAGAATCTTTATGGTGTGAAGCAGACACCTATCATTGTAGAAGTGCCAAAGCAAAAAAATTTATTTTGGTAAAAAGGTAAAGGAAATCCGAATGAAGTAGATTTCTCAGACAGAATATCCGCATTATATTCTCTTGCCTATGCCATTAAAAATATTGTTTAAAAAAATGTAATGAAAAAAATAAAACTGATAACGAGATTACAGATTTTTACGGTATATCCGTTAGAGGGATTTTTGAAAAAAGTAAATGGAGAAGAGTTTGATAAAAACAAACTGGAATACACATTGATGATTAAAACAACCTGATTTTTATTACACAAGAGATATTCACAAAGGCACTTGAGAATATAAAAAGAAAAAAAGCCTGACGCATTGTATGATGAGATAAGTTTTTAGAAAAAAATAGAAGAGGGTAAATCTATTCAGATTTTTACATGTTGGAAGTTATGATGATGAGCCAAAATCATTTGAACAGATGGATGAATTTGCAAGAAAACTTGATCTTACAAGAATAGGTGATTTTCATAAAGAAATATACCTAAGTAATAAAAAAACAGGACATCAGAAGAAAAACAAAAAACTATATTAAGATATTCAGTGAAAAAGGAGGTAACGATGAACAAGATTACTTGTATTTGTTTAGGTGTGAAAAGATATGGAAAGGTCAATCAAGTTTTTATAGAGATGGTTTAGGATATAAGACTGATTGCAGAGAAAAATAATCCGTCAGTATGCTTTTTTGATACTCCGGGAACAAAGTTTGAACTATTTCCTTTGGAACAATTAGCAAAAGATATTGATGAAAATAATCCACCAAAAGGGAATGGATTTTCAGGAATTACATTAGCCTACAATGTTGAACATAAAGAAGATGTAGAGACTGTAATTGCATTAGTAAGAAAAAGCAGGTGGAAAAAAATTGTAAAAAGAGCCACAGGAAGTTTTTTTGGGGTGGATATCACGCATATTTTTTTCGGATTTAGATGGATACTATTGGGAAGTTTCATGAGGGACCGAATTTTTCAATTTGATGAAAATGGATTGCTGAAATTTTGAGGATAAATAGGGAAAGAGTATGCCATAAAGTAAGGAATATTTGATTTTTGAAGGAGGTAATCATAGTGAATGAATTTAATGAATTTGTTCGTGAGATTTTTCCGCAGCAGGTGATATTGTCATAAGATCCATGATGGGCGGATACCTTATATATTTTAACGGTAAGCTGATAGGTGACATTTGCGATAATGAACTATTTTTAAAGAGAACGCCGACATCGGACAAACTTCTTGCAGACTCAGAATTGCGTTATCCGTATGAGGGTTCAAAGACATTGATGTATGCGTTCGACAGATTTGAGGATATGGATTTGATTACTGAACTACTGAAAGGTATGTATGCGGAACTGCCAGAAAAGAAACCCAAGAAAGCTAAATGAGACAAACAAGCTTCAGTTTGTTGAACTTAGCAAGGTATAAGTTTTCTATGAGATGAAGCCTATAAAATTTGTACGGATACATCAGAGAATACGGAAACAATTATGTAGCAAACAGCGTAAACAATAAAAAACTAATGGGTGTATTTCACGAATTCTGTGAGCGGAACGGTATCGTTCATGATAATGAAGCAATATTTAACTATTTGGGACTATTTGAGGGAAAGGACATCTCAAAGCAGCTTAGTTTTTGATGAAGTTTGACTAACGGAATTAAATATCTATGATATGAGGCGATAGAAAAATTCTCAAGTTGTCGAGCTGATGGGTTTGTTTGTTGACTAAGTTACGCCTTCACTGATAGTATGCTAGCCAACTCGATTGTTACAAATGCATAATGTTTCGCTTAGTTGACTCAGTCACGCCTTCACTAATAAATGTCCAGACTCGCTCCGGTTTTTCTGATAGAGATTGTTTTAGAATAGTTCTATTGACGAAAAACCTAATGCGCTCGCTTAGGCATTAGTGGTTCAGCTGTTTAACTGAAATCTAAATGAATAGTTCTGCCTATAAAAGAGTTGTAAATAATATGAGATTTATGCAGCATTATCAGCTCTGGCTGTTGAATTGATTAATGACTACAAAACAACACATCAGCCACATTGGGGCAGGTGGGGGCGGCTGTCTTTAATTTGGCATTCTGGTTATTATTTGCACAAATTTATGGTGCCAGCTACGAATGATAAATTCTGAGCGAGCGCATTAGGCGAAGCGAAGCGGATGCCGGAGCGAGTCTGAAATGTTATCATTCGAGCGTCACTTAGGTTAGTTTATATACCTCGACAAATTAGAATTTTATGTGCACGTGGAGTCGGCAGTATTGTTGACCAAGAAGGAGCAATAGCCCTAAAATGCTTGAATTAAAATATAATTGCGGAATCCGCAAAAATTTTTCGAGTTACTCTTGATAAAAACTGAAATTAGCTTAAGGAGTATATGCAAACATGGAAAACCTAGAGAATTATGTGAAAAGCTTTATGGCGGAAATAGCAGAGAATTTCCTGATTTTAAAATAATAAGCAAGGGCAGAGAGTTAAAGAAGACATCTAAAAACAAAGATTTGACCCTATGAAATCTATTTTCAAGGCAATAGAAATAACGATGAGTCCAGTGTGGAATTCATCTTACACATCGCCATATATTCAAAAAGAAATGAAAAAGCTAATATCAATAATGGTTTTGTCTATGGTGGTGAGCTTGGAAGACTCTTAGGCAGAACTCCTTGTAAATGGTGGCAGTTAGCAGGAGGAAGCTATAAATACACAGTAGAAGAGATTAGTACGCTTAATAGAGATAATATTATACCCATATTTGATAAATTTGAAGCTTCAGATATTGAAGATATCTTGATGGACTTGAAATAAAATGACACCATTGCGATTAAAGCCATAATCCGTTATATAATGGTACAAAACTTTTGACTTGGCTTTCCTTGTCAAGAAAATGACGAGGCAACCGTTATTAGAGGTTGAAAAACTATAATCTCTCGGAATCCTGAGTGATTATGGTCAGTGTAGTTGACGATGGACATTGAAAAAGTGAATATTATCCGAAAAATGAAAAAGGAATAAAAAAATAAGCATGAGAAACAAACATAGCTTTCACTATGTTCCAAAAATATGGTATTATAGTCAATAGGATTATGCCACTTCTAAAATCAACTTTTTGTAGGGTGGATTCAAAGGGCAAATCCCAAGCATCAAGATGCTGTAGCATCATGATGTGATAGAGGCAGCAGTACCACATTTTAGTAGAGCGGTGTCTGCCGTCTTCTAATTTGAAGTCTAATTTCTCACGCTTATTGGAACGCTCTACAGAAGTTCTTGCATTAAATTCCTTTTTTTCCATTCCGCACTGTCACGAGGTGGTATGTTAATCAGTCTTGGGTTGTCCTTCATGGCAAGATGCACTGTTCTGCCATATTTTTGAATCAGAGCAGGGATGTTCACAGGAACAGCCGTATTTTCTGCTTGCAAGTGGGCATCTAAATTTTACACGACGATTAGATGGTTCACAACCACTCATGGTTCATACGATACCCTTCTTTACAGACAGGGGACACCATCTTTACCGATGGTAAAGTCGTTTTTGTATTTAACTTTGATACCACGTTTTTCATTCAAATCAATGAAAGGCGTGATGTTTTCCCTGTTTACAGTACTCGTAGATAGGGCATTGCATCATGGGCAGAATCTAAAAGGAGCTTTGTAACGATGAAATCAGGAAGAAGGGATTTCATTCTGAAAAAAATGTTTCTAAAAAAATCCATGAGAATCATGTTTGGAAGCAGGATTTAATAAAGGAAAAACAGGCAGGTCGCTTTCAGAATCGGATGCAACCAGCATATATAAATCATATCCATGATACCAACAGTCTCTGGAAGAATCCCATCCGATATCGCAGTCCGGTTGGGAAAAAGTATCTGTCACAGCTGCATTCGGAAATACCCTTTTTGCGACAGTAACAAATACGGCTGCTTCTCATTCTGTGAGAGGTAACAACAGGAGTGCCGTCACCTGCTACAGATAAAGAATCAGCATTGATTAGTCTTTTAGAGACAGACACATCAAGAAACTGCTTTTTTTATAAATTTGAAGCAGCGAATGATAAGGCTGCTGTTCAGGAATAAAAGTAGTGTGGTCAAGCCTAGTAATCAGCTGGTCAACGGTTACTTTTTCAACAGATGCAGCTTTTTGCACCTTTGCTTTGTGGTTTATTTACCTTCGCTTTTACGGGATGAATCCTGGGAGAAAGATTATTATCTTTAGAATCCCATAAGCGGTTAAAAATCATAAAAAGTACCGACACCCGGTGTATTTCCTACTTCGAAACCGCTGAGTATTGCGTACAAAGGATTGATTTTAAGTTGAGCGACCCAATCGGTTATGGAAGTAACCTTAAAATCAATGGATAAAAGATAAGAGCGTTGCATAGATGAAGGTGTTCTTGGAGCCGGACCGAATTTAGAGTATTTATCACGCATGAGATTCATCAGTGTAAGATAAATCCAAAAGTCCAAAAACGTTCAATGATATCCCATATAGAGCGGGCAATTGCATCCGGGTTAGGGATAATATTTACGAAGATTTTTAACAACAAAGTTTTGGTAGTCGGCATGGCTGCCGCAGTTAACAGGTAACATAAAATCGCCTCCAATCGAAAAAAATATGTCTTATAAATAAGGGCGCGTAGCGCCGCATTTTTCGATGGATTTGTCAAGTGTTTTTGGCAAAAAAAGTGGGGGATTTTAATAAAAAGGAATCTGAAAGCCTTATATTTACTGGCTTAGAGATTCCGAGAGATTATAACTTACATAAGGAGGAAATATTATGTATTGGTTTTATACAGACATCCCGTTGTTCATAGGTATAATTCTTACTATGCTTGCATCTTTTTACTTAAAGAGCACATATAGGAAATACAGCCAGGTTTCAAATAGTAGAGGGATGACGGGAGCTGATTGCGCTATGATGATTCTACGTAATGCTGGGATAAATGATGTGAGTGTTCAATTCATCCCGGGAAGCCTTACAGACCACTATTCCCCTACTGAGAAGGGTGCTAAGGCTGTCGAGAGAGTGTCTATGGCCTCGACCTCCAGTAGCTGCCCTTGGTGTTGCGGCTCACGATATGGCCACGCCATTCAACATAAAGAGGGATATGCACCCCTTAAACTGAGGTCAATATCAGTACCTGTAGCAAATATAGGCTCTATGCTTTCCTGGCCACTCATTTTAATAGGTCTTGCAATGGGCTATATGGGGCTGGCTCAGATAGGTGTTATATTGTTTACTTTTGTGGTTTTATTCCAGCTCATTACCTCCCTGTTGAATTTGACGCATCAAGAAGGGCAATGATTGCTCTTGAAGAACAGAACATATTAGCTGGCAGGTGAGTTAGAGTGCTGCGGAAAGGTCTCTAAAAGCGGCAGCCTTGACTTACGTTGCAGCCCTGCTTTCATCCATTTTACAGTTATTAAGGCTTATAATGCTTACCAGAGGTGGAAGAAGGAGATAATAAGGTGTTTATCTAACAAAATAGATTTGATTTTAAATCTGTGGAAAGGGAGCGTATGGAAATAAAATGAAAAAGCAAGTGCTGGAACAACAGACAAAAATGATTGTCTAATAACGGTTTCAAAAGGAGAAGGAGAGGTTAAAATCATCTTTCATCCAAAGTTTTATATGAATATGGTGAAAGTATCAAGAATCTAATTCATAAAACTTTGTCAAGACTAAGTATCGATAACGTGACTGTTGATATTGAAGATAAGGGCGCATTTGAGTACGTCATTGTTGCTCGTCTCTGAAGCTGCGGTTTATCGCAGTATCAAGCAGACAGACTACATTCCTTGGGGGGATTTATTGCATGAATAATAAGAATCGCTTACGTAGGACTATGATGTTTTTAAATGCGCAAAAACCAAATTTATTAAAAGATCCATATATTTATGCTCCAGATTCAATAATCTTTTGATTTAGAAGATGCAGTGGCACCTAGTGAAAAAGACGCAGCTAGATTTGTGCTCGCACATGTGCCTAAAGAGTGTAGATTATCATGACTGTGAAAAGGTAGTTCGTATAAATGGCATTGATACCTCGTTTTGGCAGGAGGATATCCGTTGTGCGGTATTTGCAGGTTGTGATAGTATCCGTATTCCTAAAACAGAATCTGCTGAGAATATAAAATTGGTAGAAGCAGAAGTACTTAAGGCAGAAAAGGAAGCAGGTATTAAAGAGGGAAATACATTATTAATGGCGGCTATAGAATCAGCAAAAGGTGTAATCAATCTCCAAGACATCTGTAATGCTTCACAAAGACTATTTGCGTGTGCTTTATCTGCAGGTGTGACTATACTAGAAGACCCACATACTGTAATTCTGGGACGGGGTTGAGCTCCAAGGAGCAAGACAAATGATGGTAATTGTAGCCAGAGCGGCAAATATACAATGCTTTGATACTGTCTATACCAATCTTGACGTCATGGAGGGATTAAAAAAAGAGACAAAGTTGATTCACGATATGGGATTTGACGGAAAGTCCATAATCAATCCAAGACAGATTCCGATAGTTCATAAAATATATACACCAAGTCAGGATGAGATCATCTTTGCACAAAAAGTTGTGAAGGAAATTGACGAGAAACGCGCGTTAGGCATCGGTGTGTTCACCGTAGATGGAAAGATGATAGATGTAGCTTTCTATGATGGAGCAAAGAGAACTATTGCACTTGCCAAAGCAGCGGGAGTATATACGGAGGTGGAAAAATGATTAATGCAGTAGGAAGAGAACCCACAAGAAGTATTAGAAATAACAGGTAAAATGCTTTTTCAAGGAACATATAGGGTTTGACCAGTACGAATATACAAAAGCTGCTGTAAAGACGAAGACTAGGGATTGGTGGCAGTGGCAGTAAAATAGAGGACAGTATAAGAGATGTGTTACTAAAATGTAACGCTCACGACGGAATGACGGTTAGCTTCCATCACCATTTTCGTGAAGGTGATTTGGTAGTAATGCAGGTAATGAACGTAATTTATGAAATGGGATATAAAGATATTACAATCTGTGCGAGCTCGATTAAGTAAGGCACAGGACGATTTGGTGCCAATGATTGAAGATGGTACTGTAACACATATTGAAACATCAGGTGTACGCGGTAAAATCGGTGAAGCTCATAAGTGCTGGCAAACTGAAAGGTATTGCTATTTTACGTTCTCATGGTGGCAGAGTACGTGCAATTGAAACTGGAGAAACGAAAATCGATATCGCTTTTATTGGAGCACCAAGTTGTGATGAATATGGAAACTGCCGTGGTGTTGGAGGCAACAGTGACTGTGGTGTACTATCGTATTCTGCTATCGATGCAGAATATGCAGAAAATGTTGTTGTAATAACAGATTGTATTGTTCCATTCCCTAACTTTCCGGCAGATATTAGTATGACGAATGTTGATTATGTCATTAAAGTAGAACAAATTGGTGATGCAGATAAGATTGCGACTGGAGCTGCACGTCCTGTAACAGACATGAGAAAGTTGATGATGGCTCAAAGCTGTGCAGATTTTATTGCAAGTATGCCCGCATTTAAAGATGGCTTTTCATTTCAGACTGGAATTGGTGGTGCGGCTATCAAAACGGCAGAATTTCTTGCACAAAAAGATGAGAGAACGTAACATTCATATGGGATTTGGTGCGGAGGTATGTCTAAGTCGATGTGACTTGTTAGATGAAGGTCTTGTGAATTGTCTTTAGATACACAGGATTTTGCTGTACCATCCATTGAAAATTTAATTTCTAATCCAAAAACATTACTCCATTACTACTAAGGAATATGCTGATCCTTTCTGCAAAGGTGCAGTAGTAAATAAGCTGGATTTTTGTAATACTTTTGGGACCTTAGAGGCGGATATTGACTTTAATTGTAATGTTGTAGTTAGGTTCTGAGGGAGAGCTAATGGGTGCGCAAGGTGGACATCCCTGACACAGCTGCTGGTTAAAAATGTACAATCGTAATTACGCCGCTTCTACAAGGAAGAATACCAACTATACGTAATCAAGTCACTGCGATTAGCAACCCGGGGGAAACGGTGGATGTAATCGTGACAGATTATGGTATAGCTATCAATCCAAAGAGACAGGATTTGTTGGAAGCAGCACGAAATGCACATCTTACAATAAAAACAATTGAAGAGCTACGGGATATAGCTATATCATATGGTTGGTGAACCTGCACCGCTTGAATATGAGGATAAAGTTGTAGCTATTATCGAATCAAGAGACGGTACAATAATGGATGTAGTAAGAAAGAGAAAGGAAAAACTAAAACTAAAATGCTGCTTCTCAAAATATACATCTTTGTAAAATTTTAAATACTCCCTGTATTTATTCGATGAAAAATTTGTTATTCTAATAGATGGTAAACATTTATATAGTTGCTAGAGGAGAAACAAATGACTATTTATTCTGTATTTTCGCTGTTAGGCGGACTTGCGTTCTTCCTTTTGGTATGAACGTGCTCTCGGGAAGTCTTGAGAAAGGTGGCGGGAGGAAAGCTTGAGACAAGCCCTTAGGAAGCTGACCTCAAATGTGTAAGATGAGTCTATTCTTAGGAGTTGCAATTACAGTTGCACTACAGTCATCATCAGCACTTACCGTTATGCTGGTCGGACTCTGTAAACTCAGGAATCATTACACTTTCACAGACAATCTTCGTTATATTTGGTGCGAATGTCGGTAAGACTGCTACATCACTGGCTGCTTTCCTAAACAGCATACAGACGGATAACTTTTTCATATCATTATTAAAGCTGCCAACTTCTCGCCTATAATGGCTTTTTGTTGGCGCATTTATGATGATGGCGTGCAAGTCGCAGAAAAAAAGAAAAACTTGGGCACGGTTCTTATCGGCTTTTGCCTCCTTATGCATGGAATGGGTATGATGAGTGATTCCGATGTCTCTCTTGCGAAAAATGCCGGAATTTACAAACGTACTTACAGCATTTAACAATCCTATCATAGGTGTGTTAATCGGTGCTGTGTTTACGGGTATTATCCAGTCGTCAGCGGCCTCAGTCGGTGTACTTCAGGCACTTTCACTTACGGGCTCCATTACTTTTGGTATGGCTATTCCTATTATCATGGGTGAAAATATCGGTACCTGTGTGACCTCACTTCTTTCATCCATCGGAGTAAAAAGAGATGCAAAAAGAGTTGCCATAGTCCATATAAGCTTTAATATAATCGGAACAGTAGTATGTCTTGTGATATATTTCATGCTTAGATACTTTGTGCAGCTTACCATTTTTGACAAGCCGATTAGCATAATTGCGATAGCTATCTTCCATACAAGTTTTAATATATTTACAACCTGTATACTTCTGCCGTTTAATAAGGTGCTCCTAAAAATTGCCTATGCTGTGGTTAAGGATGAGGGTGCAGAGAAGGAAGCTGAGAAGGAAGTGCTTTTCGATGAAAGACTTTGCTTTCTCCAGGACTTGCTATCTCTCAGGCAAGAAGTAAGGTGAAGGAAATGAGCCGCCTTGCAAGTGCGAATATAAAACAGAACCCTTGAGAATCTTTGAGAACTTTTCAGTAAAAGGAAGAGTGAAGAAATTAAAAAGGCAGAGTCCACCCTTGATTATCTTGAAGACGAGATTGGTTCTTTCCTTATCAAGCTTTCTTCTAAGGAAGTCAAATGCTGTGGAAGGTAATACCATATTTGAAATGCTCCACTGTATCAATGACTTTGAGAGAATAGGCGACCATGCCATAAACCTTAATAAGATAGCGAAGGAACTTAAAGAAAAAGACCTGAACTTCTCAGATTATGCTCTTGAAGACTTTAAGGTGCTCCATGGGAGCGCTTTCGAAATCCTTGATATGACTGTAGAATGCTTTTGCAAAGGATGATGAGAATAAGGCGGGCGAGATAGAACCTCTTGAACAGGTCATTGACGGAATTACCAGAGAAATGAAAGACAGACATATCAAGAGACTTCAGGCAGGCAAAATGCAGCGCTGAACTTGGTATATATCTTACTGATATAATCTCTAACTGCGAGAGGGTTTCAGACCACTGCTCCAATATTGCGGTTTGCATTATTCAAAGTAAGACCTCTTCTTTTGAGACTCACGGCTACTTAAATGAGCTAAAAGAGCAGCAACAGTGAAGCATTTACAGCAAAATATGAAGCGTATAACAGAAAATACAGACTTTCTGATGAATTTATGTCTTAATGACTTGACTTTAATACTGAAAAGAGTATATTCTTAAAAAGGTCGGTTAGAAATGGCTAATTAATAGAATGAAGGTAGAGAAAATGTTTTTAGATAAAATAGGCAGAAATGATGATTGCTGGTGGAAGTGGCAATAAATATAAGCACTGTCATCAGCTGTTTGATGAAAAGCTGGTTGAATTAAAGAGTGCAGGACGTAAAAATACCTACACATAAGATGATTAAAAATACGGCTCAGATAGAAGGAATCAGAGAGGCGGGCAAGGTAAACAATGCCATACTTGATGAGGTTGCATCAAAAATCAAAATGGGAATGAGTACCGAAGAAATCAATTCTATAGTTGTAGAAACAACAACAGAGGCTTGGAGGCATCGCGGCTCCTCTTAACTATGAGGGCTTCCCAAAGAGTGTATGTACCTCTATAAATGACCAGGTTTGCCATGGCATCCCTTCCGCAGAGGACATATTGGAAGACGGAGACATAGTAAATGTAGATGTAACTACCATATATAAGGGTTATTATGCAGATGCTTCAAGGATGTTTCTTATAGGAGATGTTCTTCCTGAGGATAAAGAGCTGGTAAAGGTAGCAAGAGAGGCTATAGATGTAGGCCTGTCTGTGGTAAAGCCTTGGAACTGCCTGGGTGATGTGGGGACAGGCAATCAATGACTTTTGCTAAGAGCACACGGGTACTCAGTTGTACGTGAGATAGGCGGTCACGGTGTAGGGACTGGAGTTCCACGAAGACCCTTGGGTAAGCTATGTAAGCAAGAAGAATACAGGCTATGTGCTTGCACCGGGCATGGTATTTACCATAGAACCGATGATAAATGAGGGCAGGGCTGATATATTTATAGATGAGTCAAACGAATGGACTGTATATACTGAAGACGGCTCATACTCTGCGCAGTGGGAAGTAACAGTCGCCGTAACGGAAGATGGGTACGAAGTGTTGGCATCGTAGCCAATTGAATGGAGCTTGTTATGGACTTTTTATGATATAGCTGACAAATTATTAAGTTCTTTTTGCAAGTGATGTTTGCAGCATACTATAAAAATCAGGTTGATATATGATGCTAAACCTCAGCATATTAGATTTAAGAGGTAGATAATGAAGAATAAAATGATTAAAATGGCGGCCTTTTGCCGCATTTTCAGTGATCGTATCCTTTACTGCCATACAGGAGCAAAGGCAGAGACAATAAAACTAATAACATAAAGGCTGTAATAGTAGCAGAAGCTACAGCAAGTGATGGTGCACTAGAGGCTGTGAGCCCTGAGGCTGTAAATGCTTCCTCGCCGGCTATAACCACAACCTCACCAGCGATTACGACAACTTCACCGGCGGTAACGACAACCCCTCCAGCAGTCACTACACCAGGAGGGAATAAAACGAGGGAGACGATGAGAATACTACAGGAGTAGAAGTAGATGATGAATTCTCTGTTGGAGGTGTATTTTACACAGTTACAGAGATAAAAAAGCGGGAAAGTCTATGTAGGAGTCTCAGGAGTTGTAAATGACAGGGCAACGACAGTTTTCATACCTAAGAAGATAAAATACAAAGGTAATGAAATGACAGTTACTTCCATAGAGGAGGATGGATTTTCCTATATGGAAAGGCTTAGGAAGGTTGTTATATATGCAGACATTGTTAAGATAGGGCAATGATGCCTTTAAGGGATGCGGTTAAGTTTGACAGGTTTGTAATAAGAACAACTAAGCTTAAAAAAGCAGGAAAGAATATATTTAAGAATACAAGCAAAAAGATGATTATAGAAGTACCTAAAAATCACTTTCCTCCTATAAGAAGCTGTTTTTAAGAACAAGGGAGTCAAGGTTAAGGAAATTAGGGCGATTAAGAAGTGATGCCTGGTTAGGAGATGATAGTGAACGATTTTTATATTAAGCTGCTGTTCGACTGCTGATTTATCTGCATCTCACTATGAGAAGAGAAATATTAAAACGATTCCTTTTCATTTTAGCCTTGATGGCATAGAGTATCTGGATGATGGAAGTATGCCTATAGATAAGTTTTATAAAGAAATGGCGGCAGGAAAGATGACATCTACCTCTCAGGTAAATGTTGAAGAATATGAGAATTATTTTGAGGAATTCCTAAAAGATGGCAAGGACATTTTGCACCTTACCCTTTCTTCGGGCATCTCAGGAACTTATAACTCTGCAATGCTTGCAAAGGATGAGCTAAGCGAAAAATATCCAGATAGAAAGATATTTATAGTGGACAGCCTCGCAGCAAGCTCAGGATATGGGACTGCTTATGGACAAACTTGCAGACATAAGGGATGAGGGCAGGACTATTGAGGAAGTAAGGGACTTTGCCATAGAGAACAGGCTAAGGCTAAACCACTGGTTCTTCTCTACAGATCTTACCTACTATGTAAGAGGAGGAAGAATATCAAAGGCAGAAGGGTTTATTGGCAATATGCTAAGCATCTGCCCTCTGTTATATGTGAACAGAAGGGTAAACTTAGACCCTATGAGAAGGTAAGAACAAAAAGAGAGTCTATCGTAGGATGGTTGAAATGATGGAAAAAGCTTGCAGATGATGGGAACAGACTATTCGGACAAGTGTTATCTGTCAATGTCTGCCTGTATTGATGATGCACAGCAGGTGGCACTTCTTATTGAAGACAAATTTAAGAAAATCAAAGACAAAATTCTCATCAACAATATAGGAACTACAATAGGCAGCCATACAGGGACCCGGCACTGTTGCATTGTTTTTCTGGGGTAAAGAGAGGGGCGAGTAAAAAAATATTGACTACTCGCCTTTTCTGTGCTATATTGGTATAGCGAGATGAAAGAGGTCTTTTTTTTATGCCTAAAAACAAGGTAATTTTAAAGCGGAGGTGAAATTAATGCGAGTTAAAATCACACTGGCATGTACAGAGTGTAAACAGCGTAACTACAACACGATGAAGGAAAAGAAACTTCATCCTGAAAGAATGGAAACAGAAAGTATTGCAGATTCTGCAAGAGACATACTTTACACAAAAGAAACAAAGTAATTGTGTCAGGTTGAAAGGAATGTAGAATGGGAGACAAGGCGAATACGACAACTGAGAGCGCGGTTAAGGCCGGTTTTACTCAGGAGGTCAAGTCGGAGTTTAAGAAGATAATCTGGCCAAGCAAAGAGTCCCTTACAAAAGAGTCAGTTGCTGTAATAGTAACTACTATTGTACTTGGAGGCGTGGTAGCCCTTTTGGACTTAGGCATCCAGTATTTAATTAATAGTGTTCTTTAATATTAAAAAAAGGTGATTATATGGCAGAAACTAATTGGTACGTGGTACATACTTACTCAGGATATGAGAATGCAGTCAAAGACGACATTGAAGCAACTATCAAAAGCAGAGAATTACAGGACGAGATAAAAGAAGTTCTCGTGCCAACTGAAGAAGTTACCATCATTAGGAGTGGTAAGGACAGTAAGAAGGGCAAGCCTACACCAAGAAAGCTTTATCCCGGATATGTATTCATCAACATGGAAATGAATGATGAAACCTGGTATGTTATCAGGAATACAAGGGGTGTTACAGGCTTTGTTGGTCCGGGCTCTAAACCTGTTCCTCTTTCTGCTGAAGAAATGGATAAGATGTTAAATGGAATCCGTACTTCAGTTGAAGCAGATGTTGAGGTTGGAGACTGGGTTAGAATAGTTACAGGTTCATTCAAGGATCAGGAAGGCGAGGTTATCGAGGTTGATCTTGATGAGAGACTTGTGACCATAAACATTAACTCCATGGGAAGAGATATGCCGGTAGAGATTAGTTTCACAGATATCAAGAAGATTTAACGGAGGTTATGATATGGCTAAGAAGGTCGAAGGTTATATAAAATTACAGATCCCTGCAGCGAAGGCTACACCAGCCCCTCCTGTAGGACCTGCACTTGGACAGCATGGTGTTAATATTGTCCAGTTTACAAAGGAGTTCAATGCACGTACAGCTAAGGATGAGGGTATGATTATCCCTGTAGTTATTACTGTATATGCTGACAGAAGTTTTAGTTTTGTTACAAAGACTCCTCCGGCACCGGTTCTTTTAAAGAAAGCGGCAAAGATTGAGACTGCTTCAGGTGTACCTAACAAGAATAAGGTAGCTAAGATTCCTTCTTCTGAGGTAAGAAAGATTGCAGAGCTTAAGATGCCTGACCTTAATGCATCAAGCATTGAGGCAGCTATGAGCATGATAGCCGGCACAGCTAGAAGTATGGGTATTGTTATAGAAGACTAATTATTAGTCGTGATTATTTGATTTTAGTGTGAGTGGGAGACTGCAAATGGCAGTCGAACAGTTAGATAACCACAGGAGGTTTTTAATAATGAAAAGAGGAAAGAAATATCAGGACGCAGCGAAGCTTGTTGAAAAGACTAAGGCTTACGATACAGAAGAAGCAGTAGAACTTGCAAAGAAGACAGCTGTGGCTAAATTCGATGAAACCATCGAAGCACATATCAGACTCGGTGTAGACGGTCGTCACGCTGATCAGCAGATCCGTGGTGCTGTAGTGCTTCCTCACGGAACAGGTAAGACTGTACGTGTGCTTGTATTCGCAAAGGGTACAAAGCTTGATGAGGCTCAGGCAGCAGGAGCAGATTTTGTTGGTGGCGAAGAACTCATTCCAAAGATTCAGAACGAAGGTTGGTTCGATTTTGATGTAGTTGTAGCTACTCCCGACATGATGGGTGTTGTTGGTCGTCTTGGCCGTGTACTCGGACCTAAGGGACTTATGCCAAACCCTAAAGCAGGAACAGTAACTATGGATGTTACTCAGGCCGTTAACGATATTAAGGCAGGTAAGATTGAATACCGTCTTGATAAGGCCAATATTGTACATGTACCGGTTGGAAAGGCATCTTTTACTAAAGAGCAGCTCGCAGACAATTTCACAGCACTTATGAGCGCTATAATAAAGGCAAAGCCGGCTTCAGCCAAGGGCCAGTATTTAAGAAGTGTAACCATCGCTTCTACAATGGGCCCTGGTATCAAGATAAATACGTCTAAATTGGTAGGCTAATTAGTAAAAAGTTGACATTTAGGCAGTAAGAAGCCCTTATCCTTTACATCGCGCATATATGGCAGCCTGTTTGATACAGGTGCTTTTACAGGGGAAGTCCTAGACTCTCTACATATGTCTGGCTAAACAGATTATTACTATCTAAAGATGCAGGAGAAGTAGAATCGATTTAATAAAGATATAAGTAGAAACGGAGGCAGATCATGGGAATTAAAGAGAGTTTATTTAAGAAACTTGGTGGCGCAAAAGACATGACTGAAGGCAGCCCATCAAAGAGACTTATAGAGTTTTCCATCCCTCTCCTAATCGGGAATTTTTGCCCAACAGCTATACAGTACAGTTGATTCTGTTATAGTTGGAAAATACGTGGGTGATGGGGCATTGGCTGCAATAGGTGCCAGCGGAGCTCTTGTGTTTCTTCTTATGGTGTTATTCATAGGCATTTCTATGGGAGCCGGTATCCTTGTATCTCAGTACTATGGGGCTAAGGATAAAGAAATGCTCTCAAAGACCATTGGAAATGCAATCATCTTAAAATGCCATCATCAGCATCCTCATAATGATTGCAGGAAGTCTCTATATAAGGCCTTTTCTAGAGCTTTTAGGGACGCCTCACCAAATACTTGATATGGCAGTAAGCTATACAATGATTAGCTGTCTAGGCATCATGGGTACAAGCTACTATAACATTTTATCAGGTCTTCTAAGGGGAATGGGCGACTCAGTCATGCCACTTATCTACCTCATAGTATGCACCGTAGTAAACATCATTCTCGATATCATCTTTGTAGGACCGCTAGGGATGGGAGTTGCAGGAGCAGCCCTATGCCACCATCATTTCACAGATTATATCTGCCATTCTCTGCTACCTCAGAATGCTTAAGATGAAGGATGTGCTTACCCTTGACAGACAGGCCTTTAAGCTAGATGGGACACTGTCAAGACATCTTATAAAGCTTGGACTTCCTGTTGGTATTACTCAGGCACTTTTTGCAATAGCCGCAATCTTTGTCCAGAATTTAACCAATACCTTCGGAACGGTATTTATAGCTGCATCTACAGTGGTAATGAGGGTAGACGGTTTTGCAATGCTTCCAAACTTCACCTTTGGTACTGCAATGACAACCTTTGTAGGACAGAATGTAGGAGCAATGAAGATAGACAGAGTTAGAAAAGGCACCAGGGATGGACTTAAAATCGGAGTGACTACCTCTGTCGTTTTAGTAGGGCTGATACTTATATTTGGAAAGTTCCTGATGGGGCTCTTTACCAATACAGAAGAAGTTATCGAAGTGAGTTATGAAATGATGTGTATACTTGGAATAGGCTATATAGGAGTCGCAATCAATCAGATACTTTCAGGAACCATCAGGGGAGCGGGAGATACGATGACTCCTATGTGGGTAGCACTTGCTACAACAACTGTTATAAGACTTCCAATTGCCTCATGGAATGGCATATCTTACAAGCAGTGAGGCACTTCCAACGGGAGAACCAAGAAGCATATATTGATTCTCTGATTTCATGGGTGATGGGAGCCATCATCACAGCAGTCATATACAAGATAGGACGCTGGGCAAAGAGAGCAAGAATAGAGCGGAAAGATAGATATATCGAATATGTAGAAATTCTGTATTCTAACAAGACCTGGCAAACCCGTAAAGATTCAATGAAAAGCCAATTAAGAAAGAATCCTGCTCGCAGGATTCACCGCTGCGGCGGGTCGCATAAGCGACATCTACATATCCGCCGCAGTGATCCGGAGATGACAGGTAATTTCAGAGAAATTTCCTGTCAACAATAAAAAACCGCACCTGGTGCAGGGCGGTGGCTGATAGATTTAATGCAAATCTTTGTTTAGGATTGCTCCTTATCAAGAGTATAATTAATAAACGTGCATTTCAAGGATTAATGCCTAACTTATAAAAAGTTCTAGAAAAATTGCAAATTAATCGTTGTTTTATCTAGAAAAATGAAAAAGAGCTCTAAATGAGCTCTATAGAAAGTGGCACCGCCACTTTAGAGTGAACTGCCCTCAGCTGGAGCCTGCTCCTGCAGTACAGGCGTAGCAGTGCTTATCAACCAGGATGGTTCTCTTTTTATAAGGCTTTCCAAGCAAGTCAAATATTGTCTTCTCAGGCTGAAGGCAGGGAAGACCGACAGCAAGGTTGAAGTCGCAGTCATACATCTTGCCGTCATAGTCAATCAGAAAGCTGGAAGCGTGCACATTATAGACTTAGCAGCTTCAGGTTAAAGGCTCACAGCTTCAAGGTAGCCTCAAGATTGTGTGTCCTTTTGCGAGGAAGGCACCAAAGCGTCCTAAAGGATTGCTATAGAGAGTATACGGAATTGAAACTAATCACCAAAGTCAGCATCAAGCCTCTCCTTATACTCCTTTTCCATGGCTGTCTGGTCAGGTGGAAAGAAGGCTCCCGCAGGATTGTAGACCAGATTAAGCACAAGTCTTTCATCCCTTCCGTAACCAAGTTCATTGAGACGCCTAAGAACAGTTATAGCTCTTTCAAATGCCATATCTCCCCTTACCCTATTCATCTCGCAGCACGGTAATAAGGGAGGAACAGACTATTTCAACACGGTTTTTGGCAAAAACCAGGCAGGTCAGTATATCCCTCTTCCAAAAGTATCACAAGATTGGTGACGGACGATGACTTTTTAGCAAATTTCCCGCAGCCTCTTCTACAAGATAGCGAAGATTGGGGTTCATCTCCGAGCACCGCCTGGTAATATCTATAGTAGATATATTCTGTCTTTAGCATAGGTAAGGGCAGCATCCATAACCTCCTTTGACATTTCCTCTGTCCTTGCCGGGGCTGCTCAGAACGTGGCAGTGCTTGCAGGCAAGATTACACCTTCTTCCTATATTCATCTGGAGTACATCCAGTGAATCAGCATGTATGAAGACAGGACTTTGTCTACGGTTTCTTTGAAATCAGGTACAGAAGTAATATCTGCAAAAACTACGGATAATATCGTCCATTGGTATCTCCTTTAATTGATGCGAATATAAAAAGAACTGCTCAAATAGCCCTTGGCTTATTATGACAGAACTATGATTACATATTAAAGCTAAAACGTCATAAGAGAGCAAACGCATTTAACATCATAACAAAAATGTACTGTGATTTGCATAAATCTTTTAGAGAAAACCCTTGCTTTAAAGCTCGAGGCATAATACATAATTAGAACTCGAAGCTTTTCAACGATATTCTTGAGCCTGCACACCATCTATCAAGGGAAGCACCGCCTCTTATTGCAGCTGCAAGATGGATAGCTTCCATAATCTGCTCTTTATTCACACCTTTATTGAGGCAGTCATTGTGTAAGCGCTCATGCAGTATGGAGACTGAACTGCATGTGCTACTGCGAGTGAAATAAGAGACTTTTCTCTGGCGGTAAGAGCACCTCTGCAACACAGTATAGTAGTACCGAAGAACTTTTCCTGCGTGATGCTGTAGCGTTTCGCCATATACTGAACCAAACTTTTGCTAAATCTTCGTTGTACGTTTCTAATAATCTGCATTCCACTATTTTGGCATGAAATAGGGAATGGAAAGTGTTTCAACTCTCACCACGTTGTGCTTTCGTGATTAAAGCTGCACATAGCTTCACGTGAGGAGGAGTTGTATTACCCACTATCTCGTTTTGTATACAGCATGTGAGATCAGTGGTAGAGTTCTGCTCTCAAGCACAAATGAGTGCATCACAGAACTGTACACGAGAATTGCTGAGGCCTTAGTTGGAACAGAACCAGTTCAGCCAATGGCTTCCTTGTCATTTACGAGATGGCGAGTCTGACTGCAGAGTTACTTACCATACTCATGTGGTGTCGATGTTCCTGATCTTTTTCTCGAGCACATTGGTGAAAACTACGGCTGGCATTGGAACCATCTTACCAAAAGCAGCGTCCAATCTTTTAACAATTCAGTGGTTCACACATTCCTCGACAGTGATTAGTATCGAGTGTCTGTCGATGAACTGCACAGGTAAATGCTGTTTCTGTCTCTTAGTCTTCTGACAGGTGAGATCAGTGTTGGCCACTACCAATCGAGTGCGGTAGCGCTGTGGAGGCTAAGATAAAGATGACCAAAGCATTCCTAAATGGATTAAGGAGTTTATTCCGTCTCGGATTTCGTCAAAAGGCAGCTATATTTCCTTGTAAGTCCAGTGTTCCTCAGCTACACGCTGCGTCGTTGCAAGCCGGTTTCGCCGTCCAGTGCAGCAATCAGTACGATTAGCTCTACTGTGTACGTTGCATTAGACTGATTGCTTTCCGATATCTTTGGAAGTCGTCCACGCTACATTGTCGACTATCTTAGACTTGAACAATCGGGCACGTCCATTGTAACCACGAAGAAATCGCATCAGCTTCTTCGGAGCCTCAAAGTCTCAAAGAGGGTGCTGACGCATGAATCCGTCCGGAAAGAGACATCAGCGATGCAAGCTGACGCCGAGAAATCACCGTATGCGCCCCGTCCGCGCACATATGGAACCTCACAGCAGAAATCAAGATGTTGCATCTGACCAGATAGTATATAGTACGATATTTCTTCTAACTGCGGATACGCATGCATCCAGTTCCTCGTGCACTCCGATGTCAAAATGTGAGTAGATGCAATAACTATCATCTCCGAAATCGGTACGGATGCGTCTGGTTCTCAGGAGATCCAGCGTTTGTGCTGTTGGGCATTGGCTTTTAACACCTGGCATGCAATGCATCTGAGAAGAAATCGTGTTCCGATGCACGTGCCGGAGTCTACCTCAAACCTGCATTAGTACAGTGTGCTCTATGCGGCCGTAAAATCAGAGCCAATCTCACACACTGCCATAGAAATAGGAATCTCTTGTTAAAGCTTGTCGTGGCAAGAAAAGAGCCATTATCTCGCTGTTGCCCGTATGATTCTTACCGCCATCTGCAAATGCTGTCTGCTGGCGAGCAGTGGAATCCGAGCGATCTTTTATAAAATCGATGTGCCTGAAGCTCTTTATTGAAAAACAAAAGGCAAAAAGCGATCGAGCAAGCGCACTATTGCAACGAGAGGGACCACTTTCCTCCTGATGTGAGCCAGTAGCTTCTTAATCGACTTTTCTAACTCAATAACACTTCAAAAAGTTGCCTGCCTTAGACAAGCAATTTAAGTGAAACCAGTGGCTTTGCCCTATACTATGGCTTTCCCTAACCTCGCGACATAATTGACATCATTAACTACACGACTCTTACATTGCCGAATAAGGGTCTATATATTATGACTGATGGATAGTTTCCATCTCGTCTAAGATGTCTAGGGCAGTCCTGACAAAGCAGGGACAGGCTTCAAATAGAATGCCGCTTTCAAATATCTTAGGCACATCCTCAGGCTTTGAGAAGTCATTGGCTTAGCAATTCTCTACAAGAACGGTGAGTTTATGAGCCTTTTTGAAACTTCTAAGAACCAGCCCTCTATGCTAAGTCATATCCTTTTGTTCCTGTTGGTTCTCGGTATTGCTGTACTACTACCAAGGACCAGTATACCGCCTGATGATGGCACTCACAGGTTTCGCCTTCTCCAAGTCCTCCGCCAAAGGCCGAAGAGACTTTTATGGCATCTTCCTTTGACATACCAAGTCTGTCTGCCCACTCTCCCATAATAATCTGGGAACAGTCAACTCCGTTAATAAAGGAATTAGCTATCATTTCTTTGGTTAACTCCATATTCCCTCCTTAAAGATGAGTTTGTAACATTGTATCATAATATTTGAATTAAGTCTGTTACTATAAACAAACACAATAAATAGGCAGATTTATAATGTAAATAAATATACATTAGTATCTTCTTTTAGGATTTTTTGGAAACCAACCTTTTTTAACCCTATCCTCCTGCTCAAAGAGTCTTCTCTTATACTCCATAGACAGGAATACCAAAGACTGCAATCAGGAACTGATGACAGAACTACTTATAAATAATGAGATGAAGAGAGAAGCAATCTCCTGTAGCTAAGAACAGAGGCCAGATTTTTCTTTGAAAAATAATACCCCCTTTACTACAATGACGTGAAAAACTCCAATGAGCAAAAGTAGCTACACTGAGAATTAGACCTGAATAATTCGATAGTTATCCTCCATAAACCAAGTTTATATATATTGATGGCTCTGACTTCGCTAAGTGCTTAGATATCACTCGCACTAAACTAACACTTCACCTGACGTCTCGTATTCATTAAGTGCTCAAATTATATACATAAACTAACCCATAAATTAACAGTATGTTTATTTGGTGACATTTTGTCAAGAGTATTATTACATGGAAGAATATAACACAGAAAGTGTAGATTTGGAATAGATACACATAAAAAGACGAAAAAGACTTGCATTTAAGTGGGTGATGGGTGTATAGTATAGTTGTGGTTACAAAATGCATAGGGACATCAATTTAGTTATTTCAATTTGAAACCAACAAATTTAAATGCACATGAGACTTTAGCACTCTTTATAGAAGTCTCGAGAGGGGTTATTTAGAAAAATAAAAGTTTCAAAAAGGTGTTAAGTTTTTATCTCCCGTTCCGATATAGTATGTGTAAGTCAAAAACTATAAACTACGTTATACGGATTATCTTAGCGCTACATAGGATACGATGTTAACCAGCCAGGATGGCGACTAGGAGATCTGTCTTAGCGTACATAGGATGAGGTCCTGACAATAATAAGGAGGTTATTAGAATTATGAATTTCAAGAAAACAATCGCAAAGTCACTCGTTGTAGCAATGGCATTAGGTATGGTGCCCTGTAGCTAACTTACAGACAGCTAAGGCTGCGAACTGCTAACCATCACCTAATGGAGCTGAAGGAACCAACTGTAGCAGGTGCTGTCAGTATAGCTAAGGAAGATAAGAAGGGTGTGCAAGGATAGCGTAATCAATCGCAAGCAAATACAAGATAACAAATGTACAGGAATATCGCTGGAGTGATAGATGTATATGCAGCACTAAAGGGTAAAGCAGGAGTTATAGCTAGCTGGCGAGACACCCAACACCTGATAGTACTTGAAAGGATATTAAAGCTATGCCGATACCACTTTCTAAGGCTCACAGCTTCATACAGTACTAGCGCGGTAAAGGGAACAAAGCCTACACACGCGTTAGTGGAGATTTTCGAGCATCTTTTGCTACAACAGGTAAAGGGCGAGAGCAGAGGTTAACTCTAAAAAGACTAATAGCAGATGCTGTAGAGGTTGAAAGTTAAACGATGGCAGCTGGCAGACATTTACAGGCATTTCCTGGAACTGGTCACAGCTCAACTGATGATTTAGTAAACACTTAGAGCACTTGACAGAGTGGTTCTCCTTTCTTTCAGAATGAAAGGAACTAGAAACTGCTTGGGCTAGTAAAGAGTCTAAGTTAAAGATTGCTACACGGGGCAATGCTCCTGCTGCAAAGGTAGATGTAACCAAAGAGACTACAAGTGTTAAAACGGTGTAGAGTGGCAGTTAGTTGATGCAGGTAAGCTCAGCTGATGCTACAACTGAAAGTTATTCAAGCAAGAAGGGACTTACCTTTGATGAACTTAAATTAGATGCAACTATGATCAGGATTTACTTGTAAGAACAGGTGCTACTGCTAAGAAGATAGCTTCTAAGGTTGGTAGAGTAACTCCTTAAGAAACCTGAGGGTGCTTTTAACTGTTGGTGCTGGTGGCAACATAACTGGACAGGTGCTGCCATTGAAGTTGGTGGAAAGACTGGTGTACATTGTTAGCTCAACTCTTGCTTATGACATCGTAAAGGGTCTTTTTACTCAGAACGTAAGCAACAAGGACATTGAGTATGCTTTAGTTCCTTCAACAGGTGATACATCTAAGTTTAAGTGGAGCGTACTTAAGGCTTCTAAGGATCCTGTAAAGAAACCTACCAAGGCTAACCTAAGTATTCAAAGGATGAGAAGGCTAATACTTGGACAGAAGGAAAGACTAAGCTCTTCTTAAGACTTTCAGGTACAAAGCAGGATAAGAAATGGTGTTGCAACCAGATCTGGCGTATTCTGCAGGTGCTATCATAAAGATTGCCAACATTGCTCAGAACGTAACATTCTGAAAGTGCATCTGTAGCTGGAGATGCAGCAAAGGCTGCAGTTACAGCAGCTAGCGGTTCAACCACAGCAGCTATTCAGATTGCTACAGGAACTGCTGCAACCTTCACTATCAACGCTAAGGTTGATAAGGTTGTAAATCTTAAGGGTGGTTCACCAAAGGTTAAAGTTGTTAAGGCTTTACCAAAGGGCGTTACTTACAAAGTAGGTAAGGTTGACGGAGCTACAGGTAAGTTCACAATCACTGTTAACGTATCTAATAAGGCATTTACAGGCGCTGAGATAAGTGCAGATGCTGAGTATGGTCTTACATACGAAGGCGCTAACAGCGGATTCAAGATTACCTTCGCTAAGAAGAACTAATTTGATTCCCAATCAACTAAATTATATTAATTTGTCCCAACCTGGGAGTCTGGTTTAGAGCTTTAGACCTTTTATAAATCCTAAAAAGATGATATACTATAAATGACTATTCCAAGGTTCGCTAAGAATCAACATATGAACAACAAAGACAAAGCAGAAAAACTGCTAGAGGACTACAATGATGTATTTGCAGATATTGTAAATACTCTGCTTTTTGACGGAGTCAGTGTGATTAAGGAGGACTCGCTTGAAGAGAGTAAGGTAAATTCTATTTACAAAGCAGAGGACTCTAAGCTGCACGAGCAAGAGAGGGATATCAGTAAATACTGGAAGGACGGTGGCCTAAATCTCCTAATAATCGGAATTGAAAATCAGACCAGAGTAGACAGACTTATGCCTGCAAGGATAATTGATATGATGGGCGTCCCACAGAAGCCAGCTGCTTAAAACTGATGATAGGGGTATAAAGGCAAGGATTACACCGGTAATCACAATGTTCTTTACTTTGGCACAACAAGGTGGAATCAACCTAAGTCTCTAAAGGGTATAGTGGACATTCCTAAAGGACTTGAAGACTATGTAAATGACTATAAAATCAATGTTTTTGAAATTGCTTTTTTATCAGAAGAAAAGGTAAGACAGTTTAAGAGTGATTTCGGACTGGTTGCTAAGTATTTTACCAACATTAGAAAAGATCCATACTATTTGCCGGAGAATGAAAATGAGATAAAGCATGTAGATGCTGTGCTGAAGTTCCTTTCCATAATGTCTGGAAGTGAGGATATTATAGAAAAAATTACAACAAAAAATGGAAGTGAGGTGAAAAACTATGACGGGAGGACCACTTAGCCAGTTGTACTATAAGGGAGTTAGAGAAGGCAAAGAAGAAGGTAGAGAAGAAGGTATGGAACAAGGTGTCAACGAAACCTTGCTTAAAGGTTTATATTAACTGTCGTAAAAAGGTATGTCAATTGAAGAAAGCGAAGACATAGTTCACTTTGCAGACAGAGAAAGCCTTGACAAGGGCAGAAGAGGAATTTCAAAGGATGAATTCTGAAAAATTAAATAAGTAAAGAGGATTTATAAGGCTGTCACAATAGGGATGAAACCATACTGCAAATTATGTTTGTAATCGGTTCAACTTTGTAGCAGCCCCTTTATGTTAATTTTTATACCATCTTCATCCAGCTTCCTATCTGCAAAATGATTTATCATTTCTTCTGTAAGGCTCACGCCTCTATGCATCTGCACTATATCCCTCAGGATAGAACCAGGTGCCCTTTAAGCTCTTCAGTCTCAAGTATAACCTCGTCACTTCCATCAACCTCTGCGAAAAATCCTGCAAGTAGTGAAGAAGAAGCCGACCAGGGCTGGCTTTTTGTAAAAGGTTATATTTTAAGTCTAAGACCAACCTCTTCGTAGGCTTCCCTTGCAGCACTTTCTTCAAGGGTTTCCCTATTTCTGTAAAACCGCTACCAGAGCGTAGCGGCTCATAACCCTTGTTAGTATACTTTGTAAGTAAAATCCTGCCCTTATGAATAATGCCTACTATTACCCGGGGACAGATTTTTAGGGTATATCATATTGCCACAATCAGGGCACTTAAGCATTCTCTCCTTGTTATCGTGTATAGTAAGTGCGCCACACCTGCCACAATGTCTGTTATCTCTGTACCAGCTATATAGCTGCCAGGCTGTTATGACAGCAAAGGAGGTAGAAAGGGGTATAAGGGAGCGAAACTTAGAGGCAGGTATATAGTAAAGTCCATCTGTACTATAATCATCTGACTCACTAGTACCCAGAATTCTCCCTATCTTTAATGCTTGAATAAGCCAGACCTGTTCCTTTAAGTAATGAATCATCTGCAAGAAGGAAAAATTCACGGTTTTCTCCATCAATATCCATCTTAAAAAGATATATTAGCTTATTCTCAGTGGTATTAATATTTTCCCGAATCTCCCCGAGGGTAAGAAGTCTCCATACTACCTTCTCACTTCCTGCCTTGCCGGGGATAGCAGTTTCAAGGCTTGCAACATTTCCTTCGGCGTGGCAAAGAAGCTCGTTATTATGAAAATACAGTACAAAAACTGTCATCTGAGGGTTTAGCCTCTGCATTATAATTATTGTCATAGCTGTTGTTTGCGTAATCCTGAATCATAATCATCCTCTTTCGGTAGACTTTTATATATTGATACCAGTGTCAAATACTTTTGATATCCACATCATATAATTGTAGCACTAAAACAAATAGATACAAGTGCTATAAGTATTTAAATTTTCTACATACATACTTGAAGCGATAAGCCTTAATCTAATTAAAAATATATCAATAAAAATAGTTAAAATATTACCTCGCTGATTAAGGCGAAAAATATGTTATATTAAAATATATCAATAAGATTGAGCTGAATAGTTTGGTGATTGAAGCCGCCTTTTATGAGTATAAGTGAAGTTACAGACTATCTAATAAATAAATTGTACATATGGAGAGAATATGAAAACTATAATAAGTATCAAAGAAACTATTTTTATGCCTAAACATCCTACCTATGACTGGGTGAAGAAAGAGTATATAGAAAAAGCCGCCAATCTGGTGCTCGGTTGACCTAAGAGATGGCAACCAGGCTCTCATTGAGCCTATGGATCTTGAAGAAAAAAACTGGAGTTTTTCAAGCTTTTTGGTAGATATTGGCTTTAAGGAGATAGAGGTTGGTTTTCCTGCTGCTTCTGAGACAGAGTATAATTTTATGCGTGCACTTATAGAGAGGAATCTTATTCCTAAGGATGTTACGGTTCAGGTGCTTACACAGGCAGAGAGCATATTATCAAAAAACCTTTGAAGCAGTAAAGGGTGCTCCACAGGCAGTCATCCATATTGTACAATTCTACATCTGTAGCGCAAAGAGAGCAGGTATTTGCCAAGGATAAAGAAGAGGTAAAACAGATAGCAATAAAAGGGGCTAAGTTGCTCAAAAAGCTTGCAGCAGAAACAGAAGGGAATTTTTCATTTGAATACTCCCTGAAAGCTTTACAGGTACTGAGGTAGAATATGCCCTCGAGGTGGTAAATGCAGTAATAGATGTGTGGGAGCCTGATGTAAATAACAAAGGTTATTATCAATATTCCTAGCATGGTTGAACTTCTCTCCCTCACGTATTTGCAACACAGGTAGAATATATCCACAAAGCACCTAAACCGCAGAGAAGGGGTTATTTTGAGCCTTCATCCACACAACGACAGAGGGACGGGAGTTGCGATAGCAGAGCTTGGCATACTTGCCGGTGCAGATAGAATAGAAGGTACACTCTTTGGCAATGGTGAACGTACCGGCAATGTGGATATCATTACTCTTGCAATGAATATGTATTCACACGGAGTAGACCCGGGTCTTGATTTTTCAAAGTTAAACTTTATTAAAGAGGAATATGAGAAACTTACAAGAATGCAGGTTTCTCCAAGGCACCCTTATGCGGGAGAGCTTGTATTTACAGCATTTTCAGGCTCACATCAGGATGCTATATCTAAAGGATTCACCTATAGAGAAAAAACACAAAAAGGTAAGTGGACAGTGCCATATCTGCCTATTGACCCTAAGGACATTAGCAGGAGCTATGATGCAGACGTTATCCGCATCAACAGCCAGTCAGGTAAGGGTGGAGTCAGCTATATATTAAAGACGAATTACGGAATAGAAGTGCCTAAGAATATGCAGGAGGAGCTTGGTTATACAGTTAAGTCGGTATCTGACCACGAACATGCAGAGCTTTCTGCTGATAGAATTTATAGTATATTCTATAACAAATATGTAAATAACCACGAAGTATTTAGTATAACTGATGCCGAGTTTGTTCAGGGAGGCGGATTCCTTGCAACCATTAATATAAGCCATGGAGGAAAGGAACACGTGGTAAAGGCAAACGGTAATGGACGACTCGATGCAGTGGCCAACGCCTTAAGGCAGTATTTTTGGAATAGAGTATGAGCTTACAGATTATGAAGAACACGCACTTACAGGCAGTTCCGCATCTAAGGCCGTGACCTTCGTTGGAATAATCTGTGGTGAGAAGAAATACTGGGGAGTAGGTATAGACGAAGATATTATAAAAGCCTCAATAGACGCACTTGTATCTGCACTTAACCAGTCTGAGCGTCTTAGGTACGTGGAGGAGAGGGAAGAGAGATTAATGGATATCCTCAACATTATTCAAGAAAATTATAAGGAGGTTACACTTGACTATATAGCAAAGAAGACCTTCCTTTCAAAAACCTTATCTCTCAAAAATATATAAGGACAAAGGCGGGTATGCCATTTGGAGATATTGTACGCCTTACCAGACTTAAGAAAGCAAAGGCATTCCTGTTGGGAGGCAATATGAAGATTGAAACAATCTCAGAGGCAATCGGATACCCTAATGTGGAGCATTTTATAAGGCTGTTTAAGAGGGAGTATGGAAAGACGCCTGCCCAGTTTAGGAAATGAAGCGAATAAAAATAAAACAGCTAAACAAATTCAAAAACTGCCCTTAGAAGACCTTTTTGGTATTCTAGGGGCAGTTTCTACATGAAAAACACCTTCTGGAAATCTAACACAATTATTGCTGTTTTTACATAGATTCAAGCATTAATTATCGCTTGAGGAAAGACAGTGCATCCAAGGCTTACAGCCATCATGATTATGCCTGCAAGAAGTACACCGGCAAGTACGGCTATAGTCCCCTTTTTAATGTTTATACCTAAGAGGCTTGCTGCAAGACTGCCTGTCCACGCACCTGTGCCCGGTATCGGGATGCCCACAAAGAGCGTGAGGGCAATAAAAAGTCCAAAGCCTGCTTTATTTTCAAGCTTCTCCCTGCTCTATAGCCTTTTTCAAGGAAGAAATGACACATTTTCCCTATGTATGCCTTATCCTTTCCCCAATGTAAGAACTTGCTTGCAAAGAGGAAGATGAAAGGAATAGGAACCATATTTCCAGATTATGGAAATGATGTAGGCTGTTATAGGAGGAACTCCTATTGCGGTTGCAAAGGGAATCGCGCCTCTTAGCTCGATTATAGGAAGCATTGATATAAAAATACCTGTAAATATTTAATAAGCATGGCCGCTCACTTTCTTTTTTATAATGTTTTTGATTATAACATCTAATGATATTAGTGTCAAAAAGAATAATAAAGTAAGACAGGTTTGCCTACCGGAGAAGTCATTATCTTTATAAATAATCTCCCTCTTTAAAAAGGGAAAAATAAGGTAGAAGATGTCGATAATGATAGCTATTATCAAAAATTATCCAATAATTATTGAGAAAATTACATCAATTAACACAAATTGCACAATAAAAAAATACGATGATTTGGCTTTACATAATTAAACTTAAATAGTAGAATTAAAGATATGTAATAAAGCTTGAAACAAATACTTCGTTATTACGGATTGTTTTTGTTGTCATCAATAATATTTATTATTTAAGGAGGCTACTATGGCTAGATCAATGAAAACTATGGATGGAAATACCGCAGCCGCTCACGTATCCTATGCGTTTACCGATGTGGCAGCTATCTATCCTATCACCCCTTCTTCACCTATGGCAGACTACACAGACCAGTGGGCTACCCAGGGAAGAAAGAATATCTTCGGACACGAAGTAATTATGTCTGAGATGCAGTCTGAAGGGTGGTGCTGCAGGTGCTGTGCATGGTTCTTTGCAGGCAGGTGCGTTAACCACAACCTATACAGCTTCTCAGGGACTTTTACTTATGCTCCCTAATATGTACAAGATTGCAGGTGAGTTACTTCCTGCAGTATTCCATGATTCAGCCCGTGCGCTTGCAAGCCACGCACTTTCTATATTTGGAGATCATTCAGATGTTTACGCCTGTCGTCAGTCAGGCTTTGCAATGCTTTGTTCAAACAGTGTACAGGAAGTTATGGACCTTGGTGCGGTAGCACATCTTAGTACTATCGAGAGCCGTGTTCCATTCCTTCACTTCTTCGATGGCTTTAGAACCTCACACGAGATTCAAAAGATTGAAACCTGGGATTATGATGACCTTAAGGATATGTGCAATATGGATGCAGTTGCTGCATTTAGAAATAAGTCACTCAATCCTAACCGTCCTCAGCAGAGAGGTACAGCTCAGAACCCTGATATCTTCTTCCAGGCAAGAGAGGCTTCTAACCGTTTCTATGATGTAGTACCTGAAGTTGTTCAGAACTACATGGACAAGGTTAACGCTAAGATTGGTACTAACTACAAGCTTTTCAACTACTATGGTGCAGAAGATGCAGACAGAGTAATCATCGCTATGGGTTCTGTTTGTGAGACTATAGACGAGACTATCGATTATATGAACGCTAACGGACATAAGGTTGGTGTTGTTAAAGGTACGCCTTTACAGACCATTCTCAGCTAAGCACCTTATCGCTGCTATCCCTGAGACAGTTAAGCACATCATCGTTCTTGACCGTACAAAAGAGCCTGGTTCTCTTGGTGAGCCACTTTACCTTGATGTTGTGGCATCTCTTCGTGGAACTAAGTTTGAGTCTTGCCTTGTTACCACAGGCCGTTACGGTCTTGGTTCAAAGGATACTACTCCTGCTCAGATTATCGCAGCTTACAAGAATACTGAAAAAGCCTAGATTTACTATAGGTATCAAGGATGATGTAACCAATCTCTCACTTGAGATTACCGAGAATCCATCTACTGCTCCTGAGGGAACAACCTCCTGTAAGTTCTGGGGACTTGGTGCAGACGGTACTGTTGGTGCTAATAAGAACTCAGTTAAGATTATCGGTGACCACACAGATAAATACGCTCAGGCTTACTTTGATTATGATTCAAAGAAGTCAGGTGGTGTAACCATTTCTCACCTTCGTTTCGGTGATAAGAAGATTAACTCTACCTACCTTATCAACAAGGCAGACTTCGTTGCCTGTCATAATCCTTCATACGTGCGTAAGTACGATATGGTTCAGGATATTAAGGATGGCGGAACCTTCCTTCTTAACTGCCCTTGGGATGTAAATGAGCTTTCAGAGCGTCTTCCGGGACAGGCTAAGAAATACATCGCTGATCATAACATTAAGCTTTATACAATTGACGGTATCAAGATTGGTAAGGAAATCGGTCTTGGTGGACGTATCAATACAGTACTTCAGGCAGCTTTCTTTAAGCTTGCTAACATCATTCCTATCGAGGATGCTGTTGAGTATATGAAGGCAGCAGCAAAGGCTTCTTACCAGAAGAAGGGTGACGATGTAGTACAGATGAACTACAACGCTATCGATGCCGGTGTTGCAGGCGTAGTTGAGGTTAAGGTTCCTGAAGACTGGAAGAATGCGGTAGCCGAGGATATCTCAGAGAAGGCTGATGCAGGTCTTGAGAACGTTGTTCACTATGTAAATACAATTCAGAATAAGGTAAATGCACAGGCAGGTAACACTCTTCCTGTATCTGCTTTTGTAGAGTATGCTGATGGTACTACACCTTTAGGCTCAGCTGCTTACGAGAAGAGAGGTATAGCAGTAGAAGTTCCTGTATGGAATAAGGATACCTGTTTACAGTGTAACCTCTGTTCTTATGTATGTCCTCACGCAGCAATACGTCCTGCAGTAATGGACGAGGAAGAGGCAGCAAAGGCCCCTGAATCTATGAAGATGGTAGACATGAAGGGTATGCCTGGCAAGAAGTTTGCAGTTACCGTTTCCGTACTTGACTGTACAGGCTGCGGTTCCTGTGTGAAATGTCTGCCCAGAGGTTAAGGGAAATAAGACACTTTCACTTTCAGCTCTTGATACACAGCTTGTAGAGCAGAAGAGCTTTGACTATGGCAGGACTCTTGAGCTCCATGAAGATGTACTTGAGAAATTCAATGCAGTTACACCAAAGGGAAGCCAGTTCAGACAGCCTTACCTTGAGTTCTCAGGTGCTTGTGCAGGCTGTGGCGAGACTCCTTACGCTAAAGCTCGTTACACAGATGTTCGGTGACAGAATGTTAATCGCCAATGCAACAGGTTGTTCTTCAATCTGGGGCGGTTCTTCACCAGCTAACCCATATACAGTTGACAAGAGAGGCAGAGGTCCTGCTTGGGCTAACTCACTCTTTGAGGACAATGCTGAGTATGGCTATGGTATGGCACTTGGCTCAGAAGCTCTTAGAATGAGAGTTATCGAAAATGCTGAGAGACTTATGGACAAGGTAGACGGAGATACCAAGGAATTAATCCAGAAATACCTTGATACACAGCAGAACTCAGGCGAGAACAGTGTTGCAGCAAGAAGAATGATTCAGGCTCTTACAGCTTGTAACGTAGAAGCAGAAGAGAAGGATTATATCTTAGACAATGCTGATTATGCAGGCAAGAAGAGCCAGTGGATCTTCGGTGGAGACGGCTGGGCTTATGATATCGGTTACGGCGGTCTTGACCACGTACTCGCATCAAACAGAGATGTAAATGTATTCGTATTCGATACTGAGGTTTACTCAAATACAGGCGGACAGGCTTCTAAGGCTACTCCTACAGGTGCTGTTGCACAGTTTGCAGCAGGCGGTAAGGAAGTAAGAAAGAAGAACCTTGCTGAAATAGCTATGGGCTATGGTTACATCTATGTAGCCATGGTAGCTATGGGTGCTGATTACAACCAGTGTGTAAAGGCTATTGCAGAGGCTGAGGCATATCCTGGTCCATCACTTATCATTGGTTATGCTCCTTGTATCAGCCACGGTATCAAGGGCGGTATGAGAGTTTCTATGACTCAGGAGAAGAGAGCCGTTCAGTCAGGTTACTGGAGCCTCTTCCGTTACAACCCACTTCTTGCAGAAGAAGGAAAGAACCCATTCACAATGGATTCAAAAGAGCCTACATTAAGCTATAGAGAGTTCATTGAGACAGAGGTTCGTTACAACAGACTTCTTAGAAGCAATCCTGAGAAGGCAGAAGAGTTATTCAAGCGTTCTGAGAAAGAAGCTAAGTTCAGACTTGAGACCTTCAAGAGAAGAACTACTTGGAATGTAGAGGAATAATCTAAAATACTTCCTAGATAAATCTGTCTTTTGACAGTTACGGCGTAAGCCCCTCAATATGAGGGGATTACGCCAATTTTTATGCATAAAAATACCGCCATATTATTAGAATAAAGTATAAATAAAAATCATATATATTCATTTTTACTAATAAATACCCAGATGCTATAATGAAGGAAACTAAACCTAAACTTATAAGCAAGGAGCGGGATTATGGGAAATATTAGAAGAGTATATGTTGAAAAAAAGAGAGACTATGCAGTTAGGGCAAAGGAGTTAAAAGAAGAATTTGCCGACTATCTTTCACTTAAAACGATTGAAAATGTAAGGGTACTCATCAGATATGATATAGAGAATCTGGATGAGGCTACCTACAAGAAGTCACTTGGCATAGTATTTTCCGAGCCACCTGTAGACTTGCTTTATGAGGAGATCTTCCCTCTTGCTTCTGACGAAAGGGAATTTTCTGTAGAATATCTTCCAGGCCAGTTTGACCAGAGGGCTGATAGTGCCGTTCAGTGCGTTAAGCTCCTAAACAAAGAGGCAGAGCCTGTGATTCAGTCTGCTACTACTTATGTAGTAAAAGGTCAGCTCACAGATAAAGAATTTGAAGAAATAAAAAGCTTATCTCATAAACCCGGTGGATTCAAGGGAAGCCTTAAAGGATAAGCCTGATACCATAGTTCAGACCTTCCCTGAGCCAAGCGATGTAAAAATCTTTGAGGGCTTTATAACCATGCCTCGAAGATGAGCTTTTGATGAGCTGTATTCATCACTTAACCTTGCAATGACATTTAAGGACTTCTTATTCATAAGAAAATATTTTCAGAAGAAGAAAAGCGTAATCCAAGCGTGACAGAAATAAGGATGCTTGATACCTACTGGTCAGACCATTGCCGCCACACTACCTTCCTTACAGAGCTCACAGAGGTGAGCTTTGAAGAGGGCAAGTATACCACACCTTTGGTGAACAGCTTCAATGACTATAAAGAGAATTTTGCCACGCTTTATAAGGATAGAGATGACAAATACATCTGCCTTATGGATATTGCCCTCATGGGAATGAAGAAGCTAAGGGAAATGGGCAAGCTTACAGATATGGAAGTTTCTGATGAGATAAATGCCTGCTCAATTGTAGTTCCTGTAGAAGAAACTCTTGCAGATGGAACTAAACATACTGAGGAGTGGCTCATTTTCTTTAAGAATGAAACACATAACCATCCTACGGAAATAGAGCCTTTTGGAGGTGCTGCTACCTGCCTCGGTGGTGCAATCAGAGATCCGCTTTCAGGCAGAGGCTATGTATATCAGGCCATGAGAGTGACAGGAGCAGCAGATCCTACCCTTCCTTTGTCTGAGACACTTAGTGGCAAGCTTCCGCAGAGAAAGATAGTGACAGGAGCGGCGGCAGGCTACAGTTCTTACGGCAATCAGATAGGACTTGCTACCGGTCTTGTAGATGAGATATATCATCCTGACTATGTGGCAAAAGCGTCTTGAGATTGGCGCAGTTATGGGAGCTGCAAGAAGGAAAAAAATGTAATAAGAGAGAATTCAGATCCTGGGAGACCAGATTATTTTACTTGGCGGGCGCACAGGGACGAGATGGTATAGGTGGAGCAACAGGCTCATCAAAGTCACATACAACCAAGTCCATAGATACCTGTGGTGCAGAAGTCCAAAAAGGGAAATGCACCTACAGAGCGCAAGATTCAGAGATTTTTCAGAAGACCTGAAATAACAAAGCTCATAAAGAAGTGTAATGACTTTGGAGCAGGCGGTGTATCTGTAGCCATAGGAGAGCTTGCAGCAGGTCTACATATCAACCCTTGACAAGGTACCAAAGAAATACGCTGGGCTTGATGGTACAGAGATAGCCATTTTCCGAGTCACAGGAGAGAATGGCAATAGTCGTTGACAGCAAAGACGTGGCTGCTATGCTTAAGTTTGCTGATGAAGAGAACCTAGAGGCTGTAGTTGTGGCAGAAGAACCAAGGAGCCTCGCCTTGTGATGGAGTGGCGTGGCAAGGAAATAGTGAATATCAGTAGGGCATTCATAGATACAAATGGTGCAAGAAGCGAGGCTAAGGCTAGGGTTAAGGCGCCTGCTCCAGATAGATTCTATGAAAACCACGATAGGGAATTTGAAGGAAAGAGCCTTAAAGAGGCTTGGCTTTCAGTACTTAACGACTTAAATGCCTGCGGTAAGAAGGGACTTGTTGAGAGATTTGACAGCTCAATCGGTGCAGCCACAGTTACCATGCCGTTTGGTGGAAAGTACCAGTTAAGCCCTATTCAGACTATGACAGCTAAGCTGCCAAATGATCTTGGTGAGAGTGATGTGGTAACCCTTATGAGCTATGGCTTTGATCCTTATATATCAAAGGAGAGCCCTTACCATGGAGCTGTCTATGCTGTTATCAATTCTGTGGCAAAAGATAGTTGCGGCAGGTGGTGACATGAAGAAGATTCACTTCACCTTTCAGGAGTATTTTTAAGAGGCTTGGTGATAAGGCAGAACGCTGGGGAGAGCCGCTTGCAGCCCTGCTTGGTGCGTACGAGGCACAGATGAAGCTTGGACTTGCTTCAATCGGAGGCAAGGACAGTATGTCGGGTAGTTTCAATGACATAGATGTACCGCCTACTCTGGTTAGTTTTGCAGTGGACACAGGGAGTGCTAACGACATTATCGGTCCGGAACTAAAGAAAAGCAGGCAATGTCCTCGTTAAATTTAACATAGAAGAAAAATGAGTATAGACTGCCTATATTTGAAAAGCTGATTGAGGACTATAATAAGATAACAAACCTCATACATAAAAAGCACATAGTTTCAGCCTATGCCCTTGGAAGATACGGAGTCTCTGAGGCTGTGAGCAAGATGGCTTTTGGTAACAAACTTGGAGTAAAGTTCGATGAAAGTATTACCGAGAGGGACTACTTTAAGCCTGACTTTAGCTCTATAGTAGCTGAAGTAAGTGCAGGAAGCCTTGATGAGGTAATGAAGTCAGGACTTAATGTAACTAAGCTTGGTGAAGTTACTGATAGTGGCAAATTCCAGTTTGCAAATACAAGTATAGACATAGAGGAAATGCTTAATAGCTGGCAGGAAAGACTGGAAAAAGGTATATCCTACAAAGACAGGAGAAAAAGGCAGCAAAGCCTGAGGAGAATATCTATGATGTAAGAAAAAGAGGCTGGTTTTGCTCCTGCATCTGAGAATAAGCTTTATGTAGCAAAGAATAAGGTGGCAAGGCCTAAGGTCTTCATCCCTGTATTCCCTGGTACAAACTGTGAGTATGACCTTACTAAGGCATTCACAAAGGCAGGTGCAGAGGTCGAGACAGTAGTATTTAAGAACCTTAATGCAGAAAATATCAAGGATTCTGTGGAAGAATATGTAAGAGCTATGAAGAACTCTCAGATAATAATGTTCCCTGGTGGTTTCTCAGCCGGAGATGAGCCTGACGGTTCTGCTAAGTTCATAGCTTCAGTATTTAGAAATCCTCAGATAGCAGAGGAGACAAATAAACTCCTTAAAGAGAGAGACGGACTAATCCTTGGTATCTGTAACGGTTTCCAGGCCCTTATCAAGCTTGGCCTTGTGCCATACGGAGAAATCACCGAGATAAAGGAGGATTCTCCAACTCTTACAACCAACAAGATAGGCAGACATATATCTCAGTCTGTATACACTAAGGCAGTTACCAACAAGTCTCCTTGGCTTATGAATGTAAAGCTTGGAGAGGTCTACTCCATCCCCTGCCTCCCATGGAGAGGGAAGATTTGTTGCAAATGAAGAGTGGCTTAAGAAGCTGTCCGCAAATGGTCAGGTTGCTTTCCAGTATGCGGATGCAGAAGGAAATATTACTATGGATTGTGCCTTTAATCCAAATGGCTCATATAACGCCATCGAGGGTATAATAAGCCCTGACGGCAGGGTGCTTGGCAAGATGTGCCACTCTGAGAGAATTGGTAAAAATGTTGCTATCAATATAGTCGGAGAAAAAGATCAGGGCATATTTGAAAGTGGTGTAGAGTACTTCAGATAAGGAAATTACGGTACGAAACATTAACACTTTTATGAATATGGACCTTAAAAGCAAAGTATGAATTTAGTGCCGGTGCTACCTAGGGGCTTTGTAAGCCTGGCTGATTCTGGCATAGAATGAACGAACACTTAAGATATCAAAAAGGAGCTGTCGCACTTAGCTTGGTGCTCAGCTCCTCTTTCTATAAAAACAGTTGGGCAGGCTCTTTAAAAGTCCTGTTGCCGTTTAAGATTATTTGTTGTTATCCTGTAAAGCTTCCTGAGAGCGTATATCTGACTGATTTATGATAGTCTTTCCCTTAAAGTCCTCGTATCCGAAGCTTTTTGATATTCTCCACACTACCATCCTTTTTAAGTACGGCAAGGTCTGGAAGAGGCATGCCGTTGAAGGTGTTATTTTTAACAAAAGAATAAATGGCCATATCTCCAAATATGAGCATATCTCCGATATTCTTTTCTTCATCAAAGGAGAAGTCGCCTATTATATCTCCTGCAAGGCAGGTACAGCTACCAAGCCTATAGGTATATTTCTTTTCTCCTGCTTCTCCTGAGGTAAAAAGAGGTGGTCTGTAAGGCATCTCAATCACATCAGGCATATGGCAGGCAGCACTGATATCAAGGATTAGATTGGTAATGTCACCTGAGGTGGTCTTATCCAGGATAGTAGTAACTGAATAGCCTGCATTTAGGGCAACAGCCTCACCGGGCTCAAGATAGACCTCCACATCAAACAGGGACTTAGCCTCTTTTATACATTTAATCAGCAGTTCCCTGTTATAATCTTCCCTTGTTATATGATGGCCTCCACCAAAGGTTCAGCCATTTCATATTTTTTAGATATTTTCCAAAATTCTTATACACAACCTCCAAAGTATCCCTTAAAGGCTCTGCCCCCTGTTCACAGAGGGTGTGAAAATGAAGTCCGTCAACACTCTCTAGCAGTGAAGCATCTTCTTTAAGACCATTTTCAAGGGTACTTAGAGTGATGCCAAGCCTGCTTCCACTGGCACAGGGATCGTAGATTTTCATGGCCTTCCTGAGTGGAAAAACTCAGGATTTTATTCTAATTCCTATACTAACTCCTTTATCTATACAGTATTTTTTTATACTTCTTTAGCTGATTTACAGAGTTAAATATGATGTGGTCACAGATTCTTGTTATTTCCTCCATAGCCTCCTCCTTATAAGCAGGAGAGAAGATATGGTTCTCCTTTTTCATTTCTTCAGCGCCAAGCCTTGCCTCAAAAAGTCCGCTGGCTGTAGCGCCTGCAAGATATTCTCCTATGAGGGGATAGAAATAAAAACCCGAAAATGCTTTCTGTGCAAGTAGTATTTTGGCTTTTGTCTCATCCATTACAGACCTAAGAATCTTGCAGTTTCTCCTCTATCTTGGCCTCGTCTATGACATAGCAGGGAGTTTTAAGTCCCTCAAATGCCTTTTTAACTCAGGGATAATTATTTGAAATCAAGTTAAACTCCTTTATATTCAAAGACACAGAGAGGTTTAATTCTCTGTGTCTGATGTAACTCCTCTTATGGTACGAGTACAGGATTCTCTTCAACCTGCCAAGGAAGTCCCCATTTATTAAGTGCCTCCATATATGGATCCGGATCAAATTCATCTGTGGTATATACACCAGGTTTTCTCCAAAGTCCATTTAATACAAGCATTGAGCCTATCATAGCAGGAACACCTGTAGTATAGCTTACAGCCTGACTTCCAACCTCTTTGTAGCAGGCTTCGTGGTCACAGATGTTGTAGATGTATATGCTTTTTTCCCTTGCCGTCCTTCAATCCTGTGAAGATACAGCCGATATTGGTCTTTCCCTTTGTACGAGGACCAAGTGAAGCAGGATCAGGAAGGAGAGCCTTAAGGAACTGGATAGGCACTATCTCTTTGCCTTCATAGTTGATAGGGGTTGTAGAGAGCATACCTACATTCTCAAGGCAGTTCATATGTGTGAGATAGCTCTGTCCAAATGTCATAAAGAAGCGGATGCGCTTGACCTCAGGCATATTTCTGCCAAGAGCCTCAAGCTCCTCGTGGTGAAGAAGGTACATATCCTTTTTGTCCAACTTCTTTAAAGTTATACTCGCGCTTTATGCTCATTGCAGGGATCTCAACCCACTTACCATTCTCAAGGTAGCTGCCAGGTGCAGATACTTCACGAAGGTTAATCTCAGGGTTAAAGTTGGTAGCAAATGGATAGCCATAGTCACCGCCGTTGCAGTCAAGGATGTCGATGGCATCTATCCTGTCAAAATAATGCTTTCTTTCGCATAAGCAGCAAATACGCTGGTTACACCCGGATCAAAGCCTGTTCCAAGAAGTGCTGTAAGTCCGGCTCTCCTATATTTATCAGCATAAGCCCACTGATAAGAGTAGTCAAAAAGTGCTGAAAAAGCCTTTCTCTTTGCAGCGTTTCTCGTAAGCAGCCTTCCATTCAGGCTCTTCTGTATCCTCAGGCTCATAGTTAGCTGTATCGATATAATGTACATTTGCTTCGAAGGCAGGCATCCATAATAGCAAGATCCTGATAAGGAAGTGCTACATTGAGCACTGCATCAGGTTTGTAGCTCTTAATAAGCTCTACTGTCTTAGCTACATCCATAGCATCTATCTCTGCAGTAGTAATAACAGTCTTTGTCTTGCCCTCAAGCTCAGCCTTAATAGCATCGCATTTTGACTTTGTTTTACTTGCTATACAAATCTCTGTGAAAACTTCGCTGTTCTGACAGCATTTGTGGATTGCAACCTGTGCAACTCCACCGCAACCGATAATAAGTAATCTTGACATTATTTTTCTCCTTTATTTTCTTCTTCTTCCAATATATCTTCAACATATTTAGGTAACATAAATGCGCCTACATGGAGGTTGCTTGTATAATACCAGGTTTTGATATTTCTCTTTTTCCACTCTTCAGGCTTGAAGTCTGTGATAGGGTGGTACTTTTTGCTGGCAAAGCCAAACATCCAGTAGCCTGAAGGACAGGTAGGGATATGCGCCTGATATACACGGCTTATAGGAAAGCTGGTATACACCTTTCTATGCATTGCCCTGAAGGCTTCTTCATCTTCATCAAAGAAGGGGCTTCCATGCTGGTAAACCATAATTCCATCGTCTTTAAGAGCCTTGTAGCAGCTGCCGTAGAATTCTTTGGTAAACAGTCCCTCTGTATGACCGAAAGGATCTGTAGAGTCATTTATAATGAGGTCGTATTCAGCTCTTCTGCCTCTAAGGAAGCGAAGTCCGTCCTGATGGGTTATATGAACTCTCTCATCATCAAACCCCTTTACTGCATCGGGGAAAAACTCCCTACAAACCTCAACCATTTGCTCGTCAGGCTCTACAACTTCTATTCGCTCGATTTCAGGATATGCAGTCAGCTCTCTGGCTACACCTCCGTCACCTCCGCCTATTATAAGCACCCTCTTTACATTTTGGGTGTACTGACATAGGTACGTGGGCAACCATTTCGTTGTATACAAATTCGTCTGCTTCTGAGAAGATTATATCTCCGTCAAGCATCAGGAACCCTGCCGAATTCGTGTGACTGAAATACCTCTATTTTCTGGAATTCACTTTCGGCGCTGTATAGCTGCTTTTTCCACGCCTATGTCCATACTCACATTTTCGGTAAATTCTTCAAAAACGTGTATGTTTGTATAATCGGACATCTTTCCTCCTTTCTTAGGTTAAGTAAAATTAATACCAAAGGTAACAAAATGGAATAAGCAGATGAATAAAAATTATCCATAGCCCATAAAGACCTCCCATCAATGCTCCGGCAGTCATCGGTAAAAATGCCGCTAAATTTGCAACGATAGCTATTGCCTTATAAATTTTTGATTTAGTAAATAGGCAAACCAGAATACAGCCATAAAAGCCACACCACAGCCACCCGTATGGATGACCAAGGTAAATATTGTTTAAAGACATCAAAGTTACAACAGGTAAAAATGACACTTAGAATTATTCCAACATACTTTAGTGTAATCTTCATATTACTACCTCCAAATTCTAAGTTGTAGGGCTGATGTGTTGTTAACTTACTAAGTGACGCCTTCACTAATAAATGTCCAGACTCGCTCCGGTTTTTCTGAACGAAGCTGTTTTTAGAATAGTTCTGTTGACGAAAAACCTAATGCGCTCGCTTAGGCATTATTAGTTCCGGCTGTTTAATTGATTAGTCAGCAAAAACAAACACATCAGCCACATGTGGGCAGGCAGGGGTAGCTGTCTTTCATTTGGTATTTGAGTTATTATGTGTATTGATTTAAGGTATCAGCTACGAATGATAAATTCTAAGCGAGCGCATTAGGCGGAGCGAAGCGGATGCCGGAGCGAGTCTGAAATGTTATCATTCGGAGCGTCACTTAGGTTGGTTTATATAACTCGACAAATTAGAATTTGTCGTTAAGATTGCAATATTTACTTTTCTACTTTATCAGCACTTCCAACCTCTTAACCTCAGGATCGGCCGTACCCTGCAAGCTGCATCCCTTTTCTTTTTGCATACAGGATGTGGTCAACTATATCCTTTGTAATAAGCTCCCCAGGAGCAAGGATAGAGATACCCGGTGGATATGCCATAACTGACTCGCCAGCAACCCTGCCGTATGCTTCCTTTTATAGGCACAGACTCCTTTTTCGGCGTAAAATGAATACTGTGGACTTTGAAACTACCTTTGGAATGACGGCATCCACAAAAGGCAAGACCGCTTTTCTCTCTGGCATACAGCCTCTTGATATCCTCAAGAGCACCAATAGCTTCTCTATATCCTGAAGCCTGTCACCTATTGAGATATAAGTCCATGATGTTTCCTATATCGCCGAATTCTATCTGTATATCATATTCGTCACGGAGTAAATCGTAAATCTCAATTCCTGTAAGCCCAATGTCTTTGGTGTACACACAAAGCTTGGTTACATCAAAGTCATAGACATTCTTTCCATCTATGAGCTCTTTTCCCGTAGGCATAGTAACCGCCTATGCTGTTTATCTCATTTCTGGCGTACTCCGCCATAGTTATTACCTTGGCAAAGCTCTCCATACCTCTAAGTGCAAGATTGCGCCTGGAAAGGTCAAGACTTGAAAGTAGAAGATAGTTAGCTGAGGTAGTCTGGGTAAGTCCCTATTATCTGTCTCACATGGCCTACATTCATATTTTTCACCTGTTAGTAGGATGGAGCTCTGTGTGAGGCTGCCACCCTGACTTGTGCATAGAAATAGCTGCCATGTCTGCACCTGCACGCATTCCCGCCATAGGAAGATTAGAACCGAAATAAAGCTGGGTTCCGTGTGCCCTCATCTACAAGGACTTTGAGCCCTTTTTTCATGAGGCATAGTCGGTTATGCTCTTTAAGGTCGGAACAGATACCGTAGTAGGTTGGATTATTTACAAGTACAGCTACCGCATCGGGGTTATTGTCTATGGTCTCTTTGACTGCCTCTATCTCCATACCGAGAGCCACACCTATAACAGGATGAATCTCAGGCTTAACATATACAGGAATAGCACCACAGAGAATAAGGGCATTGATTACGCTCTTATGCACATTTCTTGGCAGAATAATCTTGTCGCCTGCCTTGCAGACAGAAAGTACCATAGCCTGTACTGAAGCAGTGGTTCCGCCTACCATAAGAAAGGCATGAGCGGCACCAAAAAGCCTCTGCCATAAGGTCTTCAGCCTCTGAAATGACGGAAACAGGGTTGGAGAGGTTGTCAAGGGGCTTCACACTGTTCACATCAAGGGAAACGCATTGTGCGCCAAGAAGCCTTACAAGCTCAGGGTTACCACGCCCTCTTTTGTGTCCCGGCACGTCAAAAGGTACCACTCTTTTTTTCTTAAATGTCTCAAGAGCCTCACATATAGGAGCTCTCTGCTGTCTGCTAATGTCCATCTTATTTTCCTCATATCTATATTATATATCCTGAATATAGGATTGATAAAGCAGCTCTTTTCTAATTTTTTGCAATAAAAAGCAGCTCAACCATCTTGAGCTGCACGTAGTTTTCTAAGAACAGAATAAGTGCGTTAACTTCATTCAGAGTAGTCCAGCAAATATCAGGGTTGCTGCTCTTATTGATGTTTCACAAGATGATAATGATTGTAGAGTAATCAACTTATAAAAATCCGGGCTTCAAACCCTATCAATAATGTGGAATAACCACTACGGCAAGTGACCGCCTGTCCGTAAGGCAAAAACAAATTTGGTCTGATATTTTGCATGATGAATCACGCAACTATGTAGAATAATCATAACATCAAAGAAACTTAGTGTCAATAGGAACGCCAAATTTATGTATTAGAGAATCCATAAAATGCTTAGCGAAAATTTTGTAAAAAAATTTGAGGTAATAAGCCTAAGAAATATAGAAAGTTTGAAAAACTTAAAAAACTTGAAAAATCTTGACAATGGAGTAAGATGGGTCTAACATAGGCTTATAAAAATAAATAGCATTCTTCAGGGCAGGGTGTAATTCCCTCGACCGGCGGTAAAGTCCGCGAGCATTTGCAGAATCGGTGAGCCTCGGCAATTCCGATACCGACAGTAAAGTCTGGATGAAAAGAAGAAATAATAGGATATTAACTTATCCTATGTTTTTGCAGCGTATCAGCCCCTGACCATTCGGTCGGGGGCTTTTTCCCCTAAAGAATGCGGAAAAAGAGGAAAAATATGGTTCTATTAGGTGGTTTGAAAAGATGCAGCAGTTGAAAATTGGGGGATGGTAGTCATCTCCCTTTGCAGTGGTGGCTGCACTCATTGTGCTGGCGTTCGTCGCAGAAAGAGTCCTTAAGAAAGAAAAAAAAGACGAGTCATTAAAAGTAAGGAATCTTGCAATTGTGGCTATGTTCTCAGCTATCTCAGCAGTGCTTATGCTGTTTGAGTTTCCTATTCCCTTCATTGCGCCAGGATTTTACAAGATTGACCTCAGCGAGGTGCCCGTGATTATTGGTGCCTTTGCGATGGGACCTGTGGCAGGCATTGTTATAGAGTTTGTAAAGATATTGCTTAATTTATTTATAAATGGTACATCATCTGCCTTTGTGGGAGAATTCGGTAATTTCGTTGTAGGCTCTGCCTTTGTGATACCTGCGTCCATTATGTACTTAGCAAAGAAAACCAGGAAAAAGAGCTATAATGGGGCTTGTATCAGGAGTAATTACTACAACTGTAATAGGCTGTCTTGTAAATGCCTTTGTGCTTCTTCCTTTTTACTGGAGCTGCCTTTGGAGGAATAGATAAGATTATAGCAGCCGGAACAGCTGTAAACCCTGCAGTTAACAGCGTATTTGTATTCTGCCTCATCATAGTTGCACCATTCAATATTATTAAATTTCAGTATTGTATCTGTAATAACTGTGCTTATTTATCATAAGATTAGTTATTTACTCAAGATGGGGAAATAAAGAGATATTCACGGAATTTAAAACTTGACTTTTATGTTGTGATATCTTATCATATTCTTGAAGATAGAAATCCAACTAGTGCAAACGAACCCCCAGAGCAGCTACTCTGGGGGTTCTTCCAAATCTTTAGGAGGTTAGCTTCGTCGGAGAAAAATTAAATTTCCCACGGTCTTGAATTTTATCCGAAATTGTGGTAGAATGCTGAAAGATATGTTTTTGAAAGGAAGAGATGGTTATGTCTACATTAAGAATTGTTGTTACAGTTATTTATTGCATTTTATGCATTGCACTTGCGGCTATAGTACTTTTTACAGGAAGGAAAGCAGCAGGGACTTGGAAGCATCGGCGGTATGGCTGATACCTACTGGGGCAAAAATAAGAGCCGTTCAATGGAAGGTAATCTTAACAAGGCTACCACAGTTGTTGCCCTCGGCTTTATAGTGCTTTCATTTGTGCTTAATATGAAGTGGTAATTAAGTAGAACAAGAAAATTTTAACTGTTGCATAGTATGTTGTTTCAGGTATTATCCTGCCTACACACTTTGTAGCAGTTTTTTCTTTTTATAGATAAGGGGTGATAGAGGTGGCTAAAGAATATACTAATAAGATGAGGGAGAAGAGAGCTTCTTCTGCAGTTTTTTTGAAAGAAAAGGACTATGTTCCTATGAAGTTTAAGGATATTGCGTCCTTGTTTCAGGTGCCTAAGGCTGAAAGAGGGGATTTGCAGCTTATACTAAATGACATAATAAAAGAAGGAAAGCTTGTAGAAAATGGAGAGGGACGCTACACAAAGCCTGATGCCGACCTCGTCACAGGAACATTTATGTCTACAGCTAAGGGCTATGCCTTTCTTAGGACTGCTGAGGATGAGGAAGATGTGTTCATTCCTGCCTCAGAGGTTGGCAATGCCTTTGATGGGGATACTGTTACCGTTAAGCTTTTTAGCCAAAAAGCAGGGGAAAAGAGCAGAGAAGGTAAGGTAGTTAAGGTAATTGAAAGAGCATTTACTACAATTGTAGGTACATTTGAAAAGAGCAGGAACTTTGGCTTTGTAGTGCCTGACAACACTAAGATTACTTGTGATATTTACATACCTAAGAATGCCTGCAAAGATGTGCCTAAGGGTGTAAAGGTGGTTGTAGAACTTACAAAGCTATGGCGACGCTAAGTTTAGTCCTGAGGGTAAGATAATAGAGATTCTTGGCTTTGAAAATGATAAGGGTGTTGACATCCTCTCTATCGCCAAGGCTTACGGCATAGAGGATGAATTCCCGAAGGAAGTGTGTAAAGAAGTAAAAAAGGTACCTGCGAAGGTTATTAAGACTTCGATTAAGAACAGACTTGACCTTAGAGAAATGAAGATAGTTACAATAGACGGCGAGGGATGCCAAAGACCTTGATGATGCTGTGTCTGTTACTAAGGAAGCTAAGGCAGGCGGAGAGGTTATCTACCATTTGGGAGTGCATATTGCTGATGTTACCAATTATGTGAAGGAGGGTTCAGCCCTTGATAAGGAAGCCATTAAGCGTGGTACAAGTGCATACCTTGTAAATAAGGTTATACCTATGCTTCCTAAGGAGCTTTCAAACGGCATCTGTTCTCTGAATGAAAATGTGGACAGACTCACCCTTTCCTGTCTTATGGATATAAATGAGAAGGGAGAAGTAATCTCCCACGAAATAGCAGAAACAGTTATTAGGACTGCACATAGAATGAATTATTCTGATGTAAATGTGCTTATTACAGGTGAAGGCGAGAGATTTAATGAATTAAAAGAAAAGTATGAAGATGTGTATGAAATGCTTGTGAAATGCAGAAGAGCTTGCGCTAATCCTCAGAAAATGCAGGCATGAGAGAGGCTCGATTGACTTTTGATTTCCCTGAGGCTAAGGTAGAGGTTGATGACAATGGAAGAGTTGTAGATATAGGGCATACGATAGGAATGAGGCTACCAGGCTGATTGAGGATTTTATGCTTATTGCCAATGAAACTGTGGCGGAAGACAGCTTCTGGCAGGAGCTTCCTTTTGTGTATAGGACTCATGAAAATCCTGATGAAGAAAAAATTAGGGAATTAAGTATATTTATTAATAATTTTGGGTATAATATAGGAAAGGGTGGAAAGAAAAAGTCTAAGACGGAAATTCATCCAAAGGATATTCAGAAGCTGTTAAGTAAGATAGAGGGTACTCCTGAAGAGATGCTTATAAATCGGATGACGCTAAGAAGTCTAAAGAGGGCTAAGTACACGACCTCCTGTGATGGTCATTTTGGACTTGCTGCTAAGTATTATTGCCATTTTACCTCCCCTATAAGGAGATACCCTGATTTACAGATACACAGGATAATAAAAGAGAATCTAAACGGCAGGCTTACAGACAAGAGGGTATCGCATTATAAGGCTATTCTTTACGATATAGCGCTTCGCTCAAGTATGATGGAGAGAAGGGCTGATGAGGCAGAGAGAGAAGCGGATAAGATGAAGGCTGCTGAGTTTATGTCCCATAAAAATAGGGGAAGAATTTGACGGTGTAATCTCGGGTGTAACAAGCTGGGGTATATAGTGAACTTCCAAACACTGTTGAGGGTATGGTTAAAATCAGCAGTATAAGAGGGGATTACTATGAATTTAACGCTGAAAGAATGGAAATAGTAGGGGAACATACCAAGAAGAGCTTTAGTCTGGGACAGCAGGTTAGAGTAAAAGTAGTTGAGGCAAGTAAGCAGATGAGAACCATAGATTTTAGGATAGTAGAAGGAGAGAAGGATGTCTAAGGACAATTATAAAGTAGTGGCACAGAATAAGAAGGCGAGTTTTGATTATTTCATAGAAGAGAGATATGAGACTGGGATCACCCTTGCAGGCACTGAAGTTAAGTCAGTTAGAATGGGCAAGGTCAGCATCAAGGAGTCCTATGTGCAGATAGATAAAAACGGCGAGGTTATCATTATAGGCATGCACATAAGTCCTTATGAGAAGGGAAATATTTTCAACAAGGATCCCCTTAGAACCAGGGAAGCTCCTTATGCATAGGGGCTGAGATAAATAAGCTTGTGGGCAAGGTAAAGACAGCAGGATACACCCTGGTACCGATTAAGGTGTACCTCAAGGGCAGTCTTGTAAAGGTTGAAATAGGCCTTGCAAGAGGTAAGAAAAACTATGACAAGCGTCAGGATATACAGAAAAAAGACCAGAGAAGAGAAGCAGAGAGAGATTATAAGGTGAAAAACCTGTACTAAAGGGTGGTTGTCAACGAAATAGTAGGTGGAGTGATTGGTATGGATAGAAAAAAATTTTTACAGGAACTGGCAAATGGGATAGTTGAAATAATTAAAAATGATATCGAGAAAGTTATACTATATGGGTCAGTCGCCAGAGGTACAAACGATGAGGATTCTGATGTAGACATAATGGTTATTGTAAAAATGAACTAGACACATTGACTGAAGACAAATTGTCGGATTTTATTGTTGATATGAATTTGAAATATGACAAAGTATTTTCGGTTATTGATGTAAATGTTCATAAATTTAGTAAATGGGCTGATAAATTACCGTTTTATAAAAATGTCAATAGAGAGGGAATTGTATTATGGACAGCAGCCTAATTGAACTTTCTAAATATCGCTATCAGCGATCCAAAAGAGATAATAGAAGATGCAAAATTATTGGCTCGTGATAAAGTTTTTCATCATCTGTAAATCGCTCATATTATGCAATCTTCCATGCACTAAGAGCAATTACTGCACTTGACGGCTTTGATTCGAGCAAGCATTCAGGAATAATTGCGTATATAAATAAAGAGTATGTTAAGAGTGGAGTTTTTGATAAGTCGCTATCTAAGATATTGGACACATCATTTTAGACTTAGAGAAAAGGCAGATTATGATGATTTTTATAGTTTCAAAAGATACAGCAGCCAAGCAGATGGAAAAAGGCTGAGAAAGTAATAAGTATTGTGGGAGAATACTTAGAGATGCGTTGGAAGTGATAATGATTATTTGTCAGAGAAAGGTTAATATATGAATTTTTACAAGGATAAGGTTAATAAAAAGTATCTTGAAATCTCAATGTATGTGATTTTTACCTGCGTAGTTATCTTTCTATTAAGCAGGGTTACGGACCAGCTTCCTACCCTTGCAAAGACTGCGGGGCAGAGTTGTATCTTGGGTGGGAGCGATACTTAAGCCGGTAATCATAGGCTTTGTTATTGCTTATCTCCTGTTTCCAATGCTTGAAAAAATAGAAAGCCTGCTTCAGAAGATAAAACCTCTTAAAAAGAAGAAAAGCGTTAGAGGTCTTGCGGTAGCTCTCAAGGGAGTCGTTATTCTGATTGGCTTGTTTTTGTTGGTTTCACTACTTGTTTCAATTATTACCAAACAGGCAAGGGCGGCTAATTCAGAGGACATAATTGAAGGTATTAAGACCTATGTAAACTCTATAAATTCGCTGTACTGGGAGCTTATGGATAGACTTGACAAGATGAATATAAATTCAGCTGAGATAAAAATCAAGTGTTGATACTTTTTATGAACAATATAGGAAAAGTATCTTTTTAACTTATCCAGTCAGGTTGGCAATATTGCAAGCAACTTAAAAGACAGGTTGCAACAGGATTTTTGCCCTTATCTTCAGTATTTACTTCCTGCTTGATATGCCAAAGCTTAAAATATACTGGGGCAGGGTACTTACAGTAATTCTACCTAAGAGGGTAAAATCGACTATAGATACTCTGATAACCGATGCAGATAGAGTTTTCTCTGGATATATCAGAGGACAGGCAATAGATGCTTTTATGCTTGGCGTTGTGGTAAGTATTATGCTTTCAATAATCGGTATACAATATGCTATTGTGATTGGACTTCTCATTGGGATAGGTAGCCTTATTCCTTTATATGGGGCCTATAGTTGGCTACGCTTCCATAGCTGTTGTGAGGGATAGCCACGGGTGATTATAAAAAGTATGATAATAGCGGCGATTGCACTGCTTATCATACAGGCAATAGATGGTAATCTCATCTATCCTAAGCTTCTAAGCTCAAGTGTAAATATTCATCCTATGATAGTCATCATCTCTCTTACGGTAGGAGCAAGCGTAGGCGGACTTGTAGGGAATGATAGTTGCGGTACCATCAGGAGCCTTGGCAAAGGTATGGTTTGAGAGGCTTATAAACTTAAAGGAAAAAGCGAAATGAGGCTAAAGAAATAAAAGAGGATAAAGAAGCTAGAAAAACAATGTAAACATAGAGAATGACGACAACAAAGAGAATAACAAATAAGAGGATAAAATAAATAAAGAAAATAAAGGTGAATAATGGAAAAGTTTGAGAAAATCTTTAATATGAGCTTTGAACAGGCAATGTTATATTTATCAAAACCTGTCATCATTCTCATATTAAGTAAAATAGTAGTAACCATAGTACTTAGAATCCTGGATAGAATCTTTGCAAAGTCAAAGCTTGACATGGGGGATGAAGGATTCTTTAGGCAGATTGTCAGGGTATTGATTTATGTAATAGGAATTATTATGGCTGCACAGTCACTTGGGATAAATACATCATCCATTGTAACTCTCCTAGGTGTTGTCTCCCTTGCTTTTTCACTTTCCTTGCAAAATATCCTTACCAATGTATTTTTCAGGAATAATGCTCCTTATCACAAAGCCATTCGCTATAGGTGACTTTTATTGAGGTGTCAGGAGTGATGGGGACAGTCGCAAGCATCACTCTTATGCGTACCAAGCTATGTACTCCTGACAATAAGGTAGAGCTCATACTCAACTCGGATGTAGCTTCACAGAGGATATCAAACTACTCAGGTGAAAGCAAAAGAAGGGTAGATATAGAGATATCCGCAGATTATAAGGCTGAAACTAAACAGGTAATAGATGCAATAAAAAGTGTGGTTGATAAAGACGAGCGTATAGCCAAAGATGGAGTATATGCTCCTACAATAAGACTGTTAAGATTCAATGCAAGTGATATTACATATACAGTCAAGGTCTGGTGCGAGAATCCGGTTTACTGGGATGTTTACTTTTGATTTGATGGAGAATGTAAGAGAGTCATTTAATGTAAATGGGATTGAGTTCAGTTATCCTCAAAGAGTGGTTCATATTGATTCAAAAAAATAGCTAATTTTACCTATAGACAAACTAGGTAGAATTGTGTACAATATAATCTCATAAAATATTTAGTCATTTATAAATGTTAAAACAAATATAACTGACTATCACCATTACGGAGGAAATATGAAAAGAAAATTATTAGGACTAATATTAGCTACATCTTTGGTAGTATCAGCTTGTCAGGGTAACACCGATAGCTCTACTACTGCAAAGAGCGGCTCAGCTTCAACGTCAGGAAGTGCTGCGGTGACTGAGAGTAAGACATCATCAGCTGAAAGTAAGACATCAGCAACTGACAGCAAGACATCAGCAACTGACAGCAAGACATCATCAGCTAGCAGCCAATCATCCGCTTCTTCTGCAAAGAAGGAAGCACTGCTTCAGCAGGCACAGAGGCAGAGCAAGGAGAAATTCCCTTCATTTGAAACAACTGACACCAAGGGAAATAAGATAACAGAGAAAAAATCTTTGCTGACAAAGACATAACCATGGTAAATGTATGGGGAACCTTCTGCGGGCCTTGTATCAATGAAATGCCTGAGCTTCAGAAGATATATGAAAGCCTTCCTAAAAAATGCCAATCTGATTGGTATTGTAGCAGATGTTCCTGAAGGAATGAAGGATGGAGTTGACAATGCAAACTATATCGAAAAGCAGACCGGTGTAAAGTATACCAACCTTACACTCAGTGATTCACTTAGCAGCTTTGCAAAGAGATTCTATGCAGTTCCATCCACAATCTTTGTAGATAAGAACGGAAACATCATTGGTGAACTTGTAATGGGCGCTGATATTGACGCCTACGTGAAAAACCTCCAGAACGTGCTTACAGATTGGAAATATGAGTCGTAAAAACGTAACATAGATACAGAGCGAGAAGCGTATGGAAGTTGCATCGCTGATATCAGGAAAATGGATGCCGGTGATTTATACAGTATAAACGAGATACAGGAAGCCCTTGTCTGCCTTGACAAAATTTATTAATGACAGTAAACTTCTGTATATGGCATAGATTTTGGAGGGATTATGGCAAAGGAATATAATTCCAAGGGGAAAAATGAAGTTATTATGTATCTGAAGGCTCATAATGAGCGAAGGCTCACAGTTGCAGAGATTCTTGATGGACTTAGAGAAGGGGCATCAGTATCAACCGCTCAACCATATATAGAAACCTTGATAAGCTAGTGGAAAGTGGCGATATACTGGCTTTTAAGGGAAAGGATAATGAGTCCGCATTTTACCAGTATTCGGGAGAGCACAAGGAATGCAATGCCCATCTTCATTTGCAGTGCGATTCCTGTGGGAAAGATTTTTCATCTTGAACATGGCTTTGTGGATGACTTTATGGATAAGCTTCGTAAAGACCTAAAGGTGGAGCTTGATGTATCAAAGACCATGCTTGTAGGAACCTGTGAGAAATGTTTGGGAAAATAAATTGATATGTAAATAAGGCATAGCCTTTTGCGTGGCAAAGTTGGACTTAGTATCTGATGTTTGGGAAGCGGCGCAGGGCTATGCCTTTTTGTTAGGTATATTTCTCGTGATTTATGGTTTTAAAAACTTAATGAACTATGTTATAATTAAAAGATATAACGGGCAAGATGATTATAAACTTGATAAAAGATGATGAACTTAAATAAATGGAATATACACGAGAGGGAGTAACCTATGACTTTACAGCAGTTAAGATATGTAATAGAAGTAGCCAAGACAGGCTCTATGAATGTAGCTGCAAAACAGCTCTTTGTGAGCCAGCCAAGCCTCTCAATGGCTATTAGGGAGCTTGAAAATGATGTGCATATATCTATCTTTGAAAGAACTACCAAGGGAGTGGTAATCACAGCCGAGGGCGAGGAATTCCTGGGCTATGCCAGGCAGATTATCAATCAGGTGGAACTCTTAGAGGACAAATACATAGAGGCGGGACAGATAAAGAAGAAGTTTGGTGTGTCTGCACAGCATTACTCCTTTTGCCGTAAAAGCCTTTTGTAGAAATGGTAAAGGGCTTTGATATGGACAAGTACGAGTTTGCCATAAGAGAGGCAAGAACCCACGATGTCATCCATGATGTGGTTACAGGCAAGAGTGAGATAGGAATCCTTTATACCAATGAATTTAACGAAAAGGTGTTAAACAAGATATTTAAGGATAATCAGCTTGAGTTCGTTCATCTTTTTCACCCTGTGAGGGTTACGCCTATCTTTGGAAGAATCATCCACTTGCGGGAAAGAAGGTCATAGCACTTGAGGAACTTCAGGACTATCCTTGCCTTTCGTTTTGAGCAGGGAGATAACAATTCGTTTTATTTTTGCGGAGGAAATACTTAGTACCTACGATTTTAAGAAGACTATTAAGTCAAATGACAGGGCTACCAACCTGAACCTTATGGTGGGGCTAAATGCCTTTACGCTATGTTCGGGTATCATCTGCGAGGAGCTAAATGGCAGTGATTATATTGCAGTTAAGCTTGCCGAAGAGGTGACTATGGATAGGGGTATATCAAGAGGGCTCACATGAATATGGGTGAGATAGGGGAGCTTTACATTGAAGAAATCAAAAAGTATGTGGGCTAATGTCTTTGATTTATAGACTAAGTGACGCCTAAGCTGATAAATGTCCAGACTCGCTCCAGTTTTTCTGAAAGAGGCTGTTTTAGAGTAGCTCTGTTGACGAAAAACCTAATGCGCTCGCTTTTGGCAGTGACTAGCACTTAGCAAATTGCGAAGCAATGAAGCTAAGTGTGTTAGTCCTGCCTATAATAACCGTCCACGAGTGACGAGTGCGAAGCACGAAGTCAGAGTGGAAACGGCGAACTATGCAGCATTATCAGCACCGGCTGTTTGATTGACGAATGACTACAAACAAACACATTAGCCGTAAGGGCAGGTGGGGGTGGATGTCTTTAATTTGGCATTCGAGCTGTAATTTGCACAAATTTAAGGTATCAGCTCCGAATGATAAATTCTAAGCGAGCGCATTAGGCGGAGCGAAGCGGATGCCGGAGCGAGTCTGAAATGTTATCATTCGGAGCGTCACTGTGAGGCAAGATAACTGATGACAGCAAAAACTGATAATGCCTAAGAGAGTCTGGACATTTATCAGCATAGGTGTGACTTAGTGAATTAAAAGGGTATATTAAGTAGTAGATTACAGGAGAGCTTTTTAATGAAGAAAGTAGAAACGGGAATAGATGGGCTTTTTGTGGTGGAGCCTGAGGTTTTTGGAGACCATAGGGGCTGGTTTATGGAGAGCTGGTCAAAGAGGAAATTTGAGGAAATTGGGATTGACTGTGAATTTGTGCAGGACAATCATTCATTTTCAGAGAAGAAGGGCACACTTAGAGGTCTTCATTTCCAAAAAGGAGAATATGCCCAGGCAAAGATTGTAAGGGTGCTAAGAGGCAGGGTTTATGATGTGGCTGTGGACCTTAGGAAGAACTCTCCTACCTTTCTTAAGTGGTTTGGGGTAGAGCTTAGTGAAGAAAATAAAAAGAGTTTTTTTATTCCAAGGGGTTTTGCTATGGATTTTTGACGCTTACTGACAATGTGGAATTCGCCCTACAAGGCAGATAATTATTATAACAAAGAGTCTGAGGGAGCAATCATCTACAACGATGAAAAGGATTGCTGTGGACTGGAGGTTTACTAAACTTGGAATAGACGAGGTTATTATATCTGATAAGGATAAGATAGCACCGCCACTTGCAGAATTGGATGAGAGTTACTTTTTGATTAAAGAGATTTACAATTCAATCAGAAAAATCAGTACCAAAAGATTTTTATATATGGATGAATATCCGATAAGAGGTAAATTTGTTAAACAGATAGTCTGAGGGTTTAAAACAGACTTCTTAGATGTAAATATAGTTCAATTATTCTACTAAAGTAGAAAGAAAGGTATAAAATGAAAGTAATAGTAACAGGTGGCGCAGGCTTTTATTGGAACCAATTTTTTTATATTATGTACTTACACCCTGAAAATGAGTATATTTGTTTGGATAAGCTCACTTATGCAGGCAATCTTTCAAACCTTGAAGAAGCACTTATGAATCAAAGCTTAGGGTTCATAAGGGGATATTGCTGACAGGGACTTTATTTTACAGGTTATTTGAAGAAGAAAAAAGCCTGATCAGGTGGTAAACTTCGCTGCAGAAAGTCATGTAGACCGCTCAGTTCTCTTCCTGACGAATTCTTAAGAACCAATATCACAGGTGTCGGAGTTCTTCTTGATGCCTGCAGAAAGTACGGAATCAAGCGCTTTCATCAGGTATCTACAGATGAGGTATGCGGAGACCTGCCGCTTGAGAGAGAGGATTTATTCTTTACAGAGGCTACTCCGCTTAATCCCTCAAGCCCTTATTCATCCTCAAAGGCATCAGCAGACCTGATAGCCCTGGCTTATCACAGAACCTACGGTCTTCCTGTGACCGTATCAAGATGCTCAACAACTACGGCGCCTATCAGTTCCCTGAGAAGCTGATACCGCTTATGATATACAATGCTGAGCACGATAAGGAACTGCCCGTATATGGCGAGGGTATCAACGTAAAGGGACTGGCTCTATGTGGAAGACCATTGTATAGCCATTGATATGATACTTGAAAAGGGAAAGGTTGGCGAAGTATATAACGTAGGAGGACATAACGAGAAGAAGAATATAGAGGTGGTTAAGGCCATCTTAAAGGCTACCGGCAAGCCTGAGAGCCTAATTAAGTACGTGACTGACAGACCGGGGCACGACCTAAGATATGCCATAGACCCAAAGAAGATAGGAAAGGAGCTTGGCTGGAAGCCGCTCACTCCATTTGAAAAAGGGATTGAATATACCATAAAATGGTATCTTGACAATGCAAAAATGGATGGAAGACGTGATGAGTGGGGGACTATGAAAAATACTACAGAGGTGTATAACAACCGCGAAGAAAAATTTGCAGGTAAAATGAGAATACTTGCAACTGGTGCAAAAAGGACAGCTGGGTATAGCTGTTATGAGAGAATTATTAGGGAAAAAACAGGACTTTGACTTTAGGCTTATGCTTACGGTATCAAATGATGCCTCTTGGAATTCCCTGTACAACCTAATGAAAGAAGACGGACTTTTAGATGAGAGAGCGGAAATTACAACTCTTGATATAAGGGATTATTATGCTCTAAAGGCGTCTCTTCATAGCTTCCTGCCTGATGTTATTATCAACTGCTCTGCCTTTACTGCAGTGGATAACTGTGAGGACCACGAAGAAGAGGCAAGAGCTGAATGAAACAGGAGTGAAGAACCCTCGCTCTTGTGGCAAAGGGAGATAGATGCAGTGCAGGTACACATTTCAACAGACTATGTGGTTTGACGAAGTGGAGCTGTGCCTTATACAGAGGGTGACAAGCCAAACCCTGTGAAGTGCGTACGGAAGAAGTAAGGCTCTTGGTGAGAAAAGCAGTTACTGATACCCTTGATAGATATTTTTATTATAAGAACTGCCTGGCTCTACGGAGAAGGAAGAGAACTTTGTAAAGACTATGATTTCACTATCAGATAAGACTCTTAGTGTGGTTTCTGACCAGATTGGTTCTCCTACCCTGCAGCGGAGCTTACAAGGTTTATAGTCTATCTCATCCAGACTGATAAATATGGAATCTGGCATGGGGTATGTGATGGAAGTACAAGCTGGTATGAGCTACCAAGGAGATAATGAGGCTTATGGGAAGAGAAGAGGTAGAGGTCCCGCCTATAACTACTGAGGAATATCCTGCAAAGGCTAAACGGCCACATTTTTCAGTGCTTTCCAATGAAAAAGCTTCATAATGAAACGGATTTTTAAGATTAAATCCTGGAAAGAGGCGCTTAAGGAATATATTTCAAACCCATCTTAGAAAGAAAAACAGATTGGCTTATGTAGTGAGTATTTTAAGATTTGCTTACGAGGCGCGTTAAATGACCTCTTTAGGGTTGATTTTGTGGGAATTATATGGTATAAAAATAGTCATAATATTACTATGAAGAGAGGATAAGAATTGAAACAACGGAGAATGAAAATATGGAGACAGTAGGGCAGCTTGAAGAGACAGCGAGAGAAACTTGAGGATGTGACTACTAAGCTTGAGAATCTGGCGGAAAAGATGGAAGGCATAGAAAATGAGGCTAAAAAGGAAGAGAGCCTTTTTAATAAAAATACTTGCAAAGAAGACCTTTGGCATCTTAGGCTCGGGGCTTTTTGCCTTTGTTATAGTGTCGCTAATCGCACAGGAAATAGGAGTAACATTGGTCAGGATGTTACACTCAGGCGGGAGGGCGAGATACCTTCGATTATGACCTACATTGTGTCATTTTTCCCATTGTACCTTGTAGCCTTTCCTGTGCTCTTACTTATTATCAGGAAACTACCTAATGATGGCAGACAAAAGGAGGGCATCGGCTTTTTCACCCTCTTAAAATGTTTTTGTATGTGCATTACCATTATGTATATTGGTAATCTCATAGGAACAGGGCTTTCGAAGTTATCGGAGGCTTTTGGCAAGACTTCAACCAACAATCTTGCTGAACTTATTACCAATGCTGATAGACAGGTACAATCATATTTGTTGTTGATCTTAGGACCGATCATGGAGGAGATAGTATTTAGAAAGATACTTATCGACAAGACTGTGAAGTTCGGAGAAAGAAACGCAATGATGCTTTCTGCACTTATGTTTGGACTTTTCCATATGAATCTTTTCCAGTTCTTTTATGCCTTTGGTATAGGTCTCATCTTTGCTTATGTTTACATAAAGAGCAGAAAGATAGGGTATTCAATAGCCTTCCATATGATTTATCAACTTTATGGGATCTGTTTTTGGCCGTGTTCGCCCTCTAAAAACTATACCGAAGACGTGATAAATAAGCTCCAGAGCGGCAATCCTGAACTGGTATCACAGGCTCTGACACCGGGGGTAATTATGTCTGCGGTATATTCGATTGCGGTTATCATAATCTTTTTTGTGGGACTTGTTTTACTAATTATCGGAAGAAAGAATATGCGCCTTGATGTAAATCGGTGCACCATTTACCAGAAGGAAGAGAAAGGTCTTGTCTACGGAAACTTTGAATGGCATTTTTATAGCTGCCTGCATTGCTAATGATGGGACTCACTACACTTGCACAGCTAAGTTAGGAGAATATGAAAGAAGAAAAAGATAGTTTATGTAATAGGCCATAGAACCTCGGACACCGATTCAATTTGTTCTGCTATCTCTTATGCAGAGCTTAAGAATCTGACGTCAAGAGGAATTAAATATGTTCCAAAGAGGGCAGGCCAGATAAATGAAGAGACGGAATATGTCCTAAAGAGGATTGGAATAGAGCCTCCGGGCTATATGCCTGATGCGGGTACACAGGTAAAGGGATATGGAGATTCACAAGACTCCTTTTGCTGACTCAAGCCTCACAATTAATGAGGCCTGGGAGCTTATGAAAGAGGCTAAAGCTGCATCCCTTCCTATTACAGACAGCGAGGGAAGGCTTGAAGGCATAATAGCTATAGGAGATATTGCGAAGTACTTTATGGGAAATGCTGATGAGACTATACTTGCTAAGGCCAGAACCCAGTACAAGAGGATGGCGGATACACTAAATGGAAGGCTTGCGCTTGGTAATGAGCACGGATACTTCATAAAGGAAGGGTTATCATTGGCACTGATGACCCTAAGCTTCCTGCGTCCAATATGGCAGCAGATGACCCTGGTTGTGCTTGGCAATAGAAAGATACCCAGCTTGCGGCCATCAAGGCAGATGCCAGCTGTATAGTGATAAGTGGCGGACACACAGCAGATGAAGACGTCATAGCTGCGGCGAAGAAGAAGAGCTGCGTAATCATAGAGAGTCCTATGGATACCTATACCATAGCAACTTTTATAAGCCATAGTATACCTGTTAGATATCTTATGAAATGTGAGGGCATAGTAACCTTCCATTCAAATGATTTTACAGATGCAATCAAGGAAACTATGGGTAAGTACCGCTACCGTGACTTCCCTGTAATAGATGCAGACGGACGCTGTCTTGGCACCATTTCCAGAAGAAACCTCATCAATGTGAGGAAAGCAGCTCATTCTTGTCGATCACAACGAGCGTACTCTAGACCGTTGACAAATATAGAAGAGACAGAAATCCTTTGAGATAATTGACCACCATAGAATAGGCTCTTGAGACCATGGGACCTGCATTATGCTTTAGAAATCAGCCTGTAGGGCTGTACTGCAACCATTATATATCAGATGTATAATGAAAGAGGGGTAGAGATATCTAAGAAGATAGCGGGCTTCTCCTTGCGGCTATCTCTCTGACACCCTTATGTTCTCGTCTCACCTACCTGTCACAAAAGTTTGACCAGGAGGCTGTGACAGTGCTTGCGGGAATTGCAGGCATTAACATAGAGGATTTTGCAAATGATATGTTCTATGGCGGGCAGCAACCTCTCAGAAAAGGCTCCCTGAGGAGATGATTCTATCAGGATTTTAAGAAATTATGGCTGGAGAGACGGCCTTCGGTGTGGGACAGATTAACTCTATGGACTCCAAGTCTCTTGTAAATGCTGAAGAGAAGATCAGACCTATATTGCAGAGTGAATGTGGTAAAAACGGTATGTCAATGGTATTCTTCTATGCTCACTAACATAGTTGAGGAATCCACGAAACTTCTTTGCTTTGGAGACGGAAGTGAGAGAATTATAGAAAAAGGCCTTTGATGTGAGAAGTCTATAAGGAGGCCGCTACCCTAAAGGGATAGTATCTAGAAAAAGCAGCTAATACCTGCTATCATGGGCGTATTCAATGCTTAGTATTATACTTTTTACTTGAAATATGATAATGTAATGGTATAATTCTCAGTAAGAAATTTTTCCTATCGGGTGAAGAATAATTGTAAATACGGAGGTATAAAGATGGCTTACGAAAAGAAATAAGTGACTACATTGAGAGTCATAAGGAAGAAATGTTAAACGACCTTATGGAGCTTATAAGGATTAACAGTGAAAAAGGCGAAGAAAAAGCCTGGTATGCCTTACGGTGAAGGGCCCATATAAGGCTCTTGAGGCTCCAAGTAAGCTCCTCACAGGCTATGGCTTTCAAGGTAAATAACTATGACAACAGAGTATTACAGCTGACTCTTATGATTTACCTACCAGACTTGATATCTTAGCTCACCTGGATGTAGTACCTGCAGGGAGATGACTGGACGGTTACAGAGCCTTACAACCCTGTTATTAAGGACGGACTCCTCTACGGAAGGGGAAGCTGTGATGACAAGGGACCTGCAGTTGCAGCCCTATATGCAATAAGAGCAGTCAAAGAGCTAAATATACCACTTAAACACAATGTCCGCCTCATCCTTGGTTCAGACGAGGAATGTGGCAGCAGCGATGTAGAATACTACTACTCCAAAGAAAAAGGCTGCGCCTATGACAATTACTCCTGATGCGTCCTGGCTCTTATCAATATAGAAAAGGGCGGAATCAGCAATGAGTTTACCGCCGAATACGAAAAGACTGACAAGACTCCAAGTCTTGTGTCCTTAAAGGGCGGTATCAAGATAAATGTGGTTCCCGGCAAGGCTACAGCAGTAGTAAAGGGGCTTAAAGAGGCAGATGTTAAGGAGATAGCTAAGAAATTTGAAGAAGAAACCGGACTTAAATTTTTATTTGAGGAAGACGGGGATAACCTTAATATCAAGGCTATCGGTGTGAATGCACACGCTTCCCTACCACACATGGGAAAGAATGCCATCCAGGGACTTGTCACCCTCTTATCTAAGTTCCTCTCTGGATGCCCCTGTAAATAACTATGGAAAGCGCTTAACAATATTTTTCCTTATGGCGACTACAATGGTAGAACAATGGGAGTTGACCTTAAGGATGATGTCTCAGGCGAGACCACAGTCAGCTTTGACATCCCTTGAAATCACTGAAACACATTTTTAAGGGTGCTATGACTGCAGTGCAAAGCATAGTAGCTAACGATGAGAATACAGGCAAGGTAATGGAGAAAAAATCCGTGAACAGGGCTTTACCATACCTGAAAAGCCTATGTTTGAGCCTCTATATAGTAGACGGTGATTCAGAGCTTGTAAAAACCCCTGCTTAAATGCTATGAGAAGGGCTTTGGCGTTACAAATGCCAAGCCTATAGCTATAGGTGGAGGTACCTATGTACAATTATGTTGAAAATGGAGTAGCCTTTTTGGCTGTGAAGATCCTGAAATTGACAACCATATGCATGGTGCAGACGAGTTCATGGTGGTTGACTGATGATAGTTAAGAGTGCGAAAAGTATTTGCAGATGCAATAGTGGAGTTATGCAAGTAAATGAAGATTATTAAAAAGAGTCTATAGGATATACAAAATACAAACCCTGATGAATCATTGTTAGGGTACATAAAAGGCATATTGGGCAGGTTATACTTGCCCTTATGCTTTCTCTCTGTTTGTTGTAGGTGTTTTCTGCTTTGACGCGAGTCTCACACAGTTTAACAAAAACGGCAAGGACTTTGAGAAAGCTGTTTTTATACAGATGATTTTGATAATTTAATATGGGGAATGGTTCTTATTTTTAATCCTCTGTATTTTTATGTATATACTCTATCTTTCGTTTTGCAGGTGCACCAAAGGAGAATAAGCTTGTATAAAAAGAGGGGAGAATTCTATCCTCACCCAGATAATTATACTCATTTCTCTTGGAGCAGCAGGCGGAATATTAAGATATGAGCATAAAGATATTTACGGTCTTGTAAATAAATTCATAATAAACAATGATGGTATAGCTTATCTTAAATTCATAGGTGTAATACTGTTGGTTACCTTAGGCGCAATCTGGGAAAAAGCTCATATTATGGCTGAGGTCGGAGGCGCCTACAAGCATCCCTGGTTTATCAAATGCTTTATGGCGGGGCTTACAGGGCTTATGGGCTTTATCTGGTTGAAATGCAGATGGGCACCCTCCGAATGTCATCGTAAAAATGATGTTCTTTAACATGATGTACTGGATTATCCTCTATACCTTTTTATATGCGGTATTTAGAGGGATTAAGATACCTGCCTTTATCTGCATCGTCCTTGCATATCTGGTCGGAGTTGCGAACTACACAGTACTTCAGTTTAGAGGTAACTACATTATGTTCGGAGACCTTACAGTTATAGGAACTGCGATGGAAGTAGCGGGCAGATACAAGCTTCATCCTGATACTCCGTTCTTTGTAGCTGTGGGCATATTTGTGGTCTTTCTCATCATACTGATACTGATACCAAGGCTTAGGAAGAATAAAATAAATCCTGTTAGAAGGATAATTACCACACTGATAGCAATCGGCTGCTTATCTGTAGCCTGTATCTGGTCTTTTCAGGATGGACTACTTTACAACTATATCTTCGGCCTTTCCTGGAACTATAATGAAAATGTAAATGATGAGGGCTATCTTGCATATTTTTTCAGCAATATGCACGCAACAAGTGGTGTAAAAGTCGAGGGCTACAGTCCTAAGGTGGCTAGAGAAGCTGTAAAAGAGGTGCTTGATTCACCTGATAATATAATGAAAGATTATAAGGACGGTGTACGCTATCCGACCATCTTAGTCATTCAAAATGAAACCTTTGCAGACCTATCGGTTCTTGCGGACATTAAGACAGATAAGCCTGTTATGCCTTATATAAAGAGCCTCAAGAAGAATACAATTAAAGGCTATGTAAATATGAGCGTAACGGGAGGGCCTACAGCCAATACAGAGTTTGAATTCCTCACAAGGAGCTCGATGGCATATATGCCGACAGGCTCAGTACCTTATACCCAGTATCTTAAGCAGAATGTACCATCGGTGATAGAGGTGCTTAAGAATCAGAAAAAGCCTTACAAGACAACTGCTTTCCATCCTTACTATTCATCAGGATATAACAGGAAGAGTGTGTATCAGTATATAGGCTTTGAAGATGCTGTATTTTACGAGGAATTTAATGATAAGGAGCTCCTTAGGGGGCTAATTACAGATAGAAATGACTACAAAGACCTCATAGAAATGTACGAAAAATAAAAAGCTACAAGGATCAACCACAATTTTTCTTTAATGTAACTATGCAAAACCATGGTGGCTTTTCAAATAACAAGGTGCGATTTGATGAGCCTGTCAAGATAACCAACTTCAAGGCGGTTCAGGCACTTGATAACTATGTTTCGCTTATGAGGACAAGTGATACTGCACTTAAAGATTTGATTGGGTATTTTAAGAAGGTGGATGAGCCTGTGATTATACTTTTTTACGGGGACCACCAGCCTTCATTTTCGGATGATGCTACAAAGCAGTTAAATGAGCATAGCCTTTATAAAAGTGATAATGACAAGAGACTGTCAAAGTTTGTAGTTCCTTATTTTATCTGGGCTAATTATGACATTCCTGAGTATGACGGCATGCATGACGGAGGACTTACAGGTGAATATAACACTGTTTCAGTTAACTATCTTGCATCAATCCTGTTAAAGTATTCAGGGGTTGAGCTTTCTGATTATGATAAATACCTGCTAAACCTCCATCAGTACATACCTGCAATGTCAGCTCTTGGCTACTGGGACGGTAATGGCAAAAGACTTTTCTCCACTCACCTTACTAAGCCGCAGGCTTCTGAATTTGGAGCGGCCACAAGGCATAAGCAAAAGAAGGTGGACGAGAAGAAGGCTGAGAAGCTAAAAAGAGGCTATGAAAATGTGCAGTACAACCTAATATTTGATGCCAAAGACAAGTTATGGATATATTTTTACCAAGAAAAGAAGATAACAAATGAAAACAAAGAAGATAGTTAGTTTATTAAGTTTGATACTGTTTATGGTCCTTACCTATGTGGGACTTACCATAAGGACACAGGCTGCTGAGAGTAAGGATGTAGTAGTAGAGGGAGGATATAGATTCCTGCTCTACTATACTCAGGCCATTCAAAGCTATGCCGTTGACGGCAATGACATATACATTCAACAGGCATACAGTGAAAATGAGTTTGATGAATTTGATGACTACAAAACGGGAAGAGTTGAAAATCTCGTGCTCATAAGCAGATGTCAGTATTCAGCTGAGTATGATGCTTATAAACCTGTAGACCATATGGTAATAAGGGGAGCCGGGCATGGACAGACCTTAGAGGTGTATAGTTACAATGGGAAGAAGTACCTTTTAGTTTCCTGAGGAAGTAAAAAGACCTATAACCGTACACTTTGGTGGTCAACTCAGATTGGACGCATTGAATACAAACCAGGTGCATTTATAAATAACAGTCAGGTAAAAAGGCTTACATATCTGAATTATTCCAATAAAAAGTCTAAACGCTTTGGCACTACAATGAGGGTTGATGCAGCATTGACACCTGATAAAAAGTACCCTGGTCATATGGAAACTAAATGAAAAAGGTAAACTGAGTATTCCGCATACAAATTCTCCGTAGTAAATAAGGAATTTGACAGGGCGAAAAATAACGAAGTAAATGTAAGAAAAATAAGAGAATTAAAAAGGCTCTTGTATTTTCAACAAAACAGTACAAGCTTTAAATCAAGGTCAATTCAGGGCTTTCGCATAAGCAATAAAAACAAATGGTAGGTACAATCTATATGTATCATCAGGAGATGAAAGATATTACAACCACGGGATTTCCATTTATAAATATGAGATTAAGAATGGAAAGGTCAGACACAGGTCTACGGCCAGATTAAATGCAGACTATGTATGGAGTTCTTTTCCACCCGATTCAGAGGATGATGGCAGCGGTGATGAGAAAGAAAGCGAAGAGAGCAATGACGAGGAAGAAGATTATACCGATGATGACTACACTGATGAAGATGATGAGGATGTAACATTTGCAGAGATTGAGGACTTAAAGATAGTTGGAGGCGACCTTCAGTTTGTGGTAAGAAATACAGGGGACGCGAATCAGCAGCTTATCTGACCATACCTCAAAGTGAGTTTTAATAAAGGTAAAAAGATTTTGATTATAAATCAAAGAAGAGCTGTTATGTGATTTGCAATAGCCTCTTCTTTTGGATATTTATTTGAAAAATACAGTCGAACATGATAAAATCCCAGATAGCAAGTGTGATTAAATAGGAGGAATTTGATGGGTGGTAGTGATTTAAAGAGTAAAATAAACAGACTTACGATGACATTGAAACTAAAAACATCTTTTATAACTATTTATACATTTTTATTTCTGCTTGTTTTTTAGTGTTATGTTTATAACTTTCATTTTAGAAGGGCGTAGTTTTGTATGGGGAGTCAGATGGCTATACACTAACACTTAAAAAGCCCTTATGTATATTAGGAAATACTATACAGAAGCTATAGCAACAGGACATTTTTCCAGCTATGATTTTTAATTTGGGATTTGGTGGAAATGTTTTATACAACTCGACCTACTACGGTGATCCCATTAACCAGCTATCCATACTCTGTACCTTTTCAAGTACACAGATTATTTATATAGCTTTTAGTTGCCTTAAGAGTCTATCTTTCAGGGCTTAGCTTTATTTTTATGTGCCGTTATTTTTGCAAAAAGAAGATTATATTCTATAATCGGTGCTTTGTATATATTAGTACATCTTATGTGTTTTTGGGGAATTAAGCACCCTTCTTAAATCCCGATGATTTATCTTCCTGTTTTAGTGGTTGGACTTGACCTTATACTGCGTAAAAGAAACCTTATATATTTATATTTGCACTCTTTATCTGCGTTAAGTGGTTTCTATTTCCTTTATATGATGACTATAATGCTGTTTTTATATGCGGAATGTAAGGTTTATGGAACTATATAAATGCTCTGAACAAAAATAAAAGAGTATGTATGGAGCTTTTTAAGGTATTTGCAATGTACATATTGGGGAATTTCCTTGTAGCTATAGTATTATTGCCGCATATCATAGCCTTTTTAGACAGTAATCGAGTGGGAAATATAGAAGATTATTATGGCTTGATTTAAAAATACTTAAAATTTATGCTGTCACTTTTATGCAAAAGCTCAAAAATTTTGGCTTTTACTATATCACCACTGGTATTTTTACTTTAATTATTGCATTTTTACTATCAAAAAGTAGAAAACCTCTTCTGTTTTTGACGGGTTTGTCTATAATTTGTCTTGGGATGCCATTTGCAGGCAGGATAATGAAATGGTTTTTCTTATGCTACAAACCGCTGGATGTTTGGTACAGGGCTGTTTCTTTCATATTTGTTTGTAGATACTAATGGAAGAATTGATGGAAAGAAAGCATAAGGCTTTTTATTATCAAAATTCTTGGTATTTTAAATGTTCTATGCTTTGTTTTTATATTATAGGTGGCGATAAATATCAATTGATTGGTTTAATCCTAGTAGATATTGCAGTTTTTCCTGGTATATTTTTGAATGATTATATTGAGAAAAAACTCTCATTCATCAGTAAAATGGGAAGTTTAATGGTTGTTGTTCTGTTGATACCTGCAAATGCCTGTGTTGTTGGAATTATGACTATTATGACACAGGTTTTATTGAAAAGTATAGAAAGTATGATACTTCAAGATATGAAAATAGTCAGGAAGTATTTTTAAGAACTCAGAGTATGTTTCTATGAAGAGTATTTTTAGAACAGATGGAAGCAGCTTTACACAGAATCTTGGGATGATAGCGGATTTCCGAACAGCTACCTATATTTTTAGCATTATCAATCCGCTATAGGAGAATTAGTTTTGATGAACTAGAGATTGCTGACCATAGGAACAAAAATCTTTTTGCGGGTATGGATGGCAGAGCTGTTGCAGGTAATTTGGTTTCTAACAAGTACTTTCTTGCTAAAGGGAAATACAAAGGAGAGGTTCTTTATGGTTATACCTTAAAAGCGCCAAATGGACAGTATAAGATATATGAGAATAAGTATTTTCTACCATTTGGCTATACCTATGACAAGTACACAACTTATAATGAAATTAAGGATGCTCTGGATAAAGAGGCAAATATGCTTGATATGGTTTATCTGGAGGAGAAAATTCCTGATATAGAGCAAGGCGTACCTACATATTACAGCGAAATTCCTTATAAGGTGGAAGTTGGAAACAGAGTTAGGTATAAACCTAATAAATATATAGATTTTTTCATGATAATAAAAGTGAAGATGGGAAAGAGAATAAAAAGTTAAATTCATCCGGCAAATACTTAAAGGTTTTGTTTGATGATGATAAGAAGAAAGAAACTTACCTTTATTTGGAATCGCTCTTTTTGAATGAGCGTTTTCTACTTCTAAAATTGGTATTCGTTCATATAAATTAAATAAAAAGGATATTGTAAGAAGTAAGAGACATACATCTTATTTCGGGAGAAACAATTTTTATTTAACTTAGGGAATGCAGGTAAGAAGAAAAATGGGGAAATTATTTTTCAGAAAAATAAAATATCCACTTGCTGATATGAGAGTTTTTCCAGTTTCGATGGAGGGAATTCCAGTTTCAAAAATAAACAAGTTAAAGGAAAACCACCTACAAAATGTAAGGTTTGGAATGATGAAATTTCCGGAGAGATTAGCTTGGATAAGCCTAAAAATATTGGCTATGAGCATTCCATATGAAAAGGGGTGGAAAGCCTATGTAAATGGGAAAGAAGTGCCAATACTTAGGGAAACTATATGTTTAGCTGTCTCTCTCTTGGAAGAGGAGACTTTAACATTGAGCTGAAATATCGTACACCAGGGCTACAATCTCACTATGCTTTCAGTAGCATCATTTATTATCCTTGGAGTGATGCTTGTATTAGATTGGAGGAAAAGGAAGAGTGTTGGTATCAGTAGTAGTGCCTTGTTATAACGAAGAGGCTGTAATCAGACTTTATTATGAAGAAATGAACAAAGCTTACGGAATTACTAACAGACTATGACTTTGAACTTATTTTTGTAAATGATGGATCACAGGATGGTACCCTTTGATATTTTTGAAAGAATTTGCCTCTAAAGACAATAGAGTCAAGTTTATATCATTCTCAAGAAACTTTGGTAAAGAATCCGCTATGTACGTCAGGACTTATTCAAATGGTGATTATAGTTGTACTAATGGATGCAGATTTACAGGATCCTCCTAAAACCTTGATAGAGATGTTAAGGATTGCGACAGAAGAAGGGTATGATTCGGTTGCAACAAGAAGGATGACATGAAGGGAGAACCTCCGATAAGGCTCATTTTTGCCAGACAATTCTACAAAATAATGAATAAAATATCAAAAACAGATATTGTGGACGGAGCAAGAGATTATAGGTTAATGAGTAGAAACTTTGTAGATTCTCTACTAGAATGAGTGAATATAGCAGATTTTCGAAAGGACTTTTCGGCTGGGTAGGCTTTTAAGACCAAGTGGATGAGATTATGAAAATGTGAGAGAGAGCCGCGGGGAGACTAAGTGGAGCTTTTTGAAACTTCTTCTTTACAGCATAGAAGGAATAGTTGCTTTTTCAACCCTTCCCCCAGCATTTCGGTGTTTTTGGGGATTATATTTGCCTTCCTTTCTTTTTATCGGATTGGTCTTTGTTGTGATAAGGGCGGCTATTTTTGGAGATTCTGTAGCGGGTTGGCCTTCCATGATGTCTATTATCCTGCTAATAGGAGGAGTTCAGTTGATTTGTATAGGCATCCTCGAATTTACCTTTCAAAGGTTTATTTAGAAGTAAAGAAAAGACCTATTTTTATTTGTTCAGACAGCAATATGTAAAGGATATTAAGCTATGAAAAATATTATCTTTGTTTGATGGGAGATGATAAGGTTCATTATTGTTGGAGTTATTAATATCGTAATAGGAACCACAATAATGTTTGAATGTATAATTTATTAGGTATAAATTATTGGATATCAACTGCCAGCAATTACATTTTTAGTGAGCATTTTAAGCTATTACCTAAACAAACATTTCACCTTTTTAAGAATAAAGAAAAATCATTTTTACAGGTGGTGAAATTTGCCTTAAATATAGCCTTTGTTACCTCCTTGCCTATGGGATAGCTAAGCCCGTTACAGTTTTAATTCTCTCAGGCCAGGAGGAAAAATTCAAACCAATATTGCGATGTTGGTAGGAATGGTGTTCTTGCAGGCTTTTAATTACTTTGAGGTCAGAGGTTCTTTGCTTCTAAAAGTGACAGCATAGACTAGTGGTTATAGGGTTTTTCTCTAATAGATTGCAAAAATATTCATAAATGGTTATAATATGTAGAGACTATAAAGTTGCGTCTTTAAGTCCCAGCTAAGCGCAGGGAAGAGTCGTTACTTAAGGAGGTTAGTATGAATACAAACGAAATTAAGAATATTGGCGAGATTTACACTAGCAGATGAGGTGGTTTTCTGCAATTGCAGGGCTGCGGCCCTTGAAGTAGAGGGAGTAAAGGCTGCTGCAGGCAAACCATCTGAGAATTTTCAAGTCCAAAAATGCATATAAGAAGGTAAAAGTCCAGGTAGTTGGTGCTTTTGTCTCATGTGGATATGTCAGTTGACATCAAGTATGGCTATAGTATACCTGAGGTTACCAGACAGATACAGGAAAAGGTAATTACAGCACTTCAGAATATGATAGAAGCTTAACCTGTAAAGAAGTTAATGTAAAGGTTGTGGTCACCGGACGCAGTATAACCTGTATTTGTAAGCGACAAATTTTACTAGTTGATTATTAAGAATCTCCTTTAAGCGTGTTTTCTTGAAGGAGATTCTCGTGCATTGAAATAATGAAAGGTTTTATATGACAAGAAGAGAATTTAGAGAACATACGGCCATACCCTACCTTTGTCTTTGAGTTTTATCCTGAAGACGAATGGAAAGAACAGTTTGAGGCTTATGCTACTACGCGGAAATAAAAGAAGAAGACAGAGAGAACCTGTGGAAGAGGGTTTTTAGCTGTAGAGGAGAAAAAGGCTGAGATAGACAGCTTTTATAGATGGAGCCAGCAAAAGTGGAGAATAAGCAGGATTTCAAAGACTGACCTTATGCTGCTTCGTGTGGCTGTATACGAGATAAAGTTTGACGGAGATTCCTGATAAGGTATCGGTAAATGAGGCCGTTGAACTGGCTAAAAATCTATGGCGGTGACGAATCTCCTGCATTTATAAACGGCGCTTTACAATTTATGACAGAGGACAAGTCCGGAGAAGAGAAATAATATGGCTGAAAGAAAAAGTATTTTCTGTCATTGAAATAACCAGATATATATAGCAAGCTGAGGAGACTTTGTCCTTAGAAATGTCAGGATAAGCGGTGAGGTTTCTGACTGTAAAGAGACAAAAGGGGCAGATATATTTCACCATCAAGGACGATGCAGCGTTATGAGCTGCGCTATGAGGGTCTTCAAAGAGGAGGCAGGACTTGATTTTTGAGCTTCAGCAGCATTGTAGTCACAGGCAATATAGGAGCCTAGTGAAGATGGGAGATTACAGGCTTTATGCTGATAAAATAGAAAAAGAGGGAGTAGGGAAGGCTCTTTGAAGAGCTTGAGAAACTAAACTTAACTAAGAGCTTGAGGGCTCTTTTGATGAGTCTCATAGAGCTTCATCCCCAGGTATCCTAAGAAAAATAGGCATAATTACCTCAAGAACAGGTGCTGTCATAGAGGATATCAAGAGGACAGCAAGGAAGCAAAATCCTTATGTACAGCTAATCCTTTATCCCGCAATAGTGCAGGGCATGATGCGCAGCCACACTTATAAAAGGGGGATTAAACGATTCGAAGCAGAAGGCGTGGATACCATTATCATAGCAGGGAGGCGGCTCTCACTGAGGATTTATGGTGTTTTAATGATAGAGCTTGCAAGAGCTGAGTCTACAAATGTAGAATACCTGTGATTTCAGCGGTGGGGCACCTGAGACGGACAGGACGCTGGTTGATGAGAGTTCTCGACTTTAAGTGTAGCCACCCCTACAGCGGCTGCCATGAACGCAGTGCCAAAGCCTCACACTTGCCTTTTAATGAACTGGATGCCTTTAAGGACAGCATTACGAACAAATTTCCAGTTAAGAAATTGACAGGATGAAGTCTTCTATCGACAAGTTTGAATATGCCATAAGAAGGCAGAGCCCTCAGATGAAACTAAAGGAAGGGAAGGCAGATAGAGAATTATTCTCTAAGTTATAATCGCCTACTAAGTGCTAAGCTTGATAATTATGATAGAGTAATAACAGGTACAAACAGCAGCTTGACCGCCTTATGAGGGCAGCCCTATGAGACATTTAATAAGAGGTTTATATCAATTACTGCAGAGATAGAAGGAAAATCTCCTATGAAGAGGCTTATGGGAGGATATTCTTATGTGTGAGAAATGAAGCAGGAGAAAACATCCGCAGTGTAAAGGGACTAAAGCAGGAGAGAAGCTTTAATCTTGTGCTTTGCAGACGGCTCTGTAAAGGCTAAGGTAGAGGAGATAAATAAGAAAAATGGCTGAGAAGAAGAATAAAACTATCGAAGAAAATATAGCGAGGCTAAAATGAGATAAACAGTCTTATGAGCGATCCTCTATAAAGCTTGAAGAATCATTTTAAGCTTTATAAAGAGGGATGGAGTTATTGAAAAGTGCAAGAAACAGCTTGCAGATGTAGAAACAGATAGTGATATTAGAAGAGCAGGGAAGTGCCAATGAATAGCGGATTTACAGATAGGCTTAATATAAAAATTGCAGAGGCTGGAGGCTGTGGTAAGAGAGTATTCTCCAAAGCTTAGGACAGAGGATAATCCCTCTATGAAGCTAGTGAATTACAGCCCCTTGCAGGAGGTAAAAAGGCTTCAGGCCTCTTTAATGCTTGAAACCTACAGGCTTTTTAGCGGCAGTAAGGAAGAACTGGTGCGCCCTTTTGCAGCAGCACTTGAGATGATACATACTTATTCTTTGATTCATGATGACCTGCCGGCTATGGATAATGATGACTTAAGAAGAGGAAAGCCTACTAACCACAAGGTATATGGAGAGGCAGTAGCCATACTTGCAGGAGACGGGTTGTTAAATCTTGCCGCAGAGACAGCGGGTAAAGCATCTTGACTACTGTGAAACCATCGAAGAACTACAAAAGAGTGGGAATGGCTGTCTCTGCCCTGTTTTCCCATTCAGGTGCAGATGGCATGATAGGAGGACAGATTCTTGATATGCTTTCAGAAGAGGGCAAGAAAGAAAAGAACGAGGACTTTTTCCTGACTATGTATGACCTAAAAACAGGAGGACTTATAAAGGCGGCCTTTGTGATAGGAGCTATCCTCGCAGGAGGAAGTGAGGAAGAGATAGCTCCATGGAGAGAACCGGACTTCACTTGGTCTTGTATTCCAGCTCAGGATGACCTCCTTAGATATAAAGGGAGATGAGGTAGCTTGCAAGCCTCTTCACAGCGACGAAAGAAACAACAAGCTCACATATCTAAAGCTACTGGGCGGAAGCTAAGGCTTTTGGAGATAATGGAAGCTAATTATAAAAGTATTTACAAAAACTTAGAAAATATCTGCTACAAAAACTGTAGTTATGGACGGCTTTATACTTGAATTTTTGGAGATGTAAAAAGCAGAGAGTTAGACAAATGGGGTGGAGTTATGCCTTTACTTGACAATATAAATGAGCCTAACGATATAAAGAATATACTGAGGATAAACTTTATGAACTTGGCAGGGAAATAAGGAGATACCTTATTAAGACCGTCTCCACAAATGGAGGGCATCTTGCCTCAAACCTCGGTATAGTGGAGCTTACCATGGCTTTGCACCGCTACCTTGATTTTCCAAAAGACAAGCTAATCTGGGATGTAGGGACATCAGTCATATGTCCACAAGCTTCTTACAGGAAGAAAAGAGGGACTTAACAGGCTTAGGAAGCTTGACGGACTTTCAGGCTTTCCCAAAAGAAACGAGAGCGACTGCGATGCCTTTGGGGCAGGACACGCTTTCAACCTCTATCTCTGCGGCTCTGGGCTTTGCAGCCTCAAGAGACCTTTTAGGCAGGGATGAAAAGGTGGTTGCAGTTATTGGGGATGGCGCCATGACAGGCGGTATGGCACTTGAGGCACTTAACAATGCAGGCACACTTAAGTCCAATCTTATAATTATACTTACTGACAATGAATGCTCCATATCAAAGAATGTGGGTGGAGTAGCAAAATACCTTGATGGAATACGGACAAACAGAAAATACCTCAAGCTAAAAAGCGGTGTGAAAGAGACCTTAACGGGTTCAAACATTGGCAACAGGCTCTTTGAGAAGCTGAAGGTCTCGAAAGACGTAATTAAGCGGCTGTTTGTGCCGGGGATGTTTTGAAGACATGGGACTTACCTACCTTGGCCCTGTAAACGGACACAATATGAAGGAGCTTGAGGCTGCCCTTGAAAATGCAGGGAGAGTCGAGGGTGCAGTCATTGTCCATGTCATCACCAGGAAGGGCCTAGGCTATAAAAAGGCAGAAGAGCATCCTGCTAAGTTCCACGGAGTAGATCCTTTGACATAAAGACAGGAGAGAGCCCTCAGTGTAAAGACAGGAAGGAGTTATACTCCATTTTTCAGACACTGTCCTAGAGCTTGCTGCAAGGATGATAAGCTTTGTTATGATAACAGCCGCAATGCCTTTTGGCACAGGGCTTTATAACTTTAAGCAGGTGTACCCTAATAGGTTTTTTGATGTAGGCATAGCAGAGGAACGACGCGTTACCTTGCAGCAGGGATGGCAGCTTCAGGACTAAAGCCTGTGGTGGCTATCTACCCACGTTTTTACAAAGAGCTATGACCAGATTATACGATGACGTCTGTCTTCAGGAACTGCCTGTGTATTTGCAGTTGATAGGGCAGGGCTTGTAGGCAGTGACGGAGAAACCCATCAGGGCATCTTTGATACAAGCTATCTCTTCAATCCCAGGTCTAATGGTTCTTAGTCCAAAAGATGGAAGGGAACTCAGGGAGATGCTAATCTATGCTATAGCCTATAAGCCGGTGGCTGTCCGTTACCCAAGAGGGACGGCAGATGAGTTTACAGACATAGAATTTAAGCCTATAAAAAGCCTATGAAAAGTGAGGTCCTTGAAAAGGGTAAGAATGTAGCTGTCTTTCCACAGGAAAGACATAAGTTGCTAGCCCACTGATATAAGCAAAAATCCTTAAAGAAAGTAAAATTCTTCCCTACTGTGGTAAATGTCCGCTTCCTAGACAAGGTGCACGTGCAAGACTCCTTAAAGAGCTTAAAGACGACCACTGGGTTGTAGCTGTGGTTGAGGAAAGTGTAAGAACCGGAAGCTATACTGAGAGGCTTATGGCAGAGGTTGCAGGGCTTGGACTAGGGCTATCACTCATACCCGTAACCCTGCCGGATAGCTATATAGAACAGGGAAGCGTAGATGAGCTATGGGATAGATACGGCTTTAATGCTGGGAGGTTATCGCAGATAAAAAGAAGAGGCTCTGACCTAAGCTTGATGATGAGCTTTTTAGAAGGTAGTTGATAATGAAAGAAAGACTGGATGTGCTTCTACCGAGAGAGGGACTCTTGAGTCCAGAGAAAGGCAAAAGCCGTCATTATGGCGGGAGAGGTCTTTGTAAACGGCCAGAGGAAGATAAGGCAGGAAGTAAGTTTGACAGGGAAGTAGAGATAGAAGTAAAGGGTAAGACCTAAAATACGTGAGCAGGGGAGGTCTAAGCTTGAAAAAGGCTATAGAGGTATACAATCCTATTCTTGAAGGCAAGGTATGTATAGACATCGGCTCATCTACAGGAGGTTTTACTGACTGTATGCTCCAAAATGGTGCTGCAAAGGTGTACGTAATCGATGTTGGTACCAACCAGCTTGCCTGGAAACCAAGAGAAGACCCTAGGGTAGTCTCTATGGAAAAGACTAATATACGCTATGTTACAGAGGATGATCTGCCTGACAAGGCTGACTTTGCTTCAGTAGATGTGTTCTTTTCATCTCTCTACCAAGGTTCTTCCTGCTGCCGTTAACCTCCTTAAACCAGGGGCAGATGGTCTGCCTTTATAAAGCCTCAGTTTGAAGCAGGCAGGGAAAAGTTGGCAAGAAGGGCGTAGTAAGAGACTTCAGAGTGCACGAAGAAGTAATCGAGAAGGTAATTAGATTTGCGGGAGAGCTTAATTTCATCATCAAGGCTCACAGATTTTCACCTGTTAAGGGACCTGAGGGGAATATTGAATATCTTTTATATAGAAAAAGCGAAGAAATGCAGGAAGATGGCTGTATATCGATATTTTAAAAAGAAGCAAAAAGTAGTTAAAGAAGCTGAAAATACCCTGAATAAGGGGAGGAATAATGACAAAGATAGGGAATTATAGTTAACCATTCAACAAGGGCAGCTGAGGTAGACATAGATAAGGTATGTGCCTATATTGAAGAAAAAGGGAGGAGCTCATAGGCTTAAGGTAAAGAAAGGAAGTGCCGAGCTTATGGAGAACTTTACTGATATAACAGGCCTTCCTAAGGATGCGGCCTGTGTTATGGTTCTTGGCGGGGACGGAACCATCATTCAGGCAGCCAGAGAGCTTGCGGCAACAGGGGTGCTTCATACTGGGAGTAAACCTTGGTACTGTAGGTTTCCCTCGCTGAGGTGGAGCTTGCATATATATAAGGCTATCGACGCTGTAATGGCAGGAAAGTATAAGCTTGAAAAAAGATTTATGCTAAAGGGCAGGGTGATTAAGGACGGTAAGATAGTCTATGATGCCAATGCACTTAACGATATAGTGGTGGCAAGGGGGAATCTCGTGCGGGCCATTTCTACCACTGTATACATAGATGGTAATCAGGTGAGTTCACTTCACGGAGACGGCATCATAGTGACAACGCCTACAGGCTCAACAGGCTACAACCTCTCAGCAGGAGGAACCATAATTTTGCCTGATGCAGAGGTCTTTGGCATCCATCCTATATGCCCTCACAGCTTAAACTCCAGAGGGTGATTACTTCTTCTGCATCAAAGATTGACATAGATGTTGAATGGAACAAGAGGAGTGAGCCTGATGAGGCAATAGTGAGCTTTGACGGCAATAAGGGGATAAGGCTTATGCCAGGGGACAAGGTTCAAATAATGAAGTCAGAACTTACGGTGCCATTCCTTAGGATAAATGATTTCAATTTCTTTGAAAGCTACAGGAAGAAGTTCTTAAGCTAAAGTAGCTTTAGTATTATTATCTTAAATGAGTGAGGAGCAGGAAAACAAAAAGGCATAATGCAATAATTGATTTTATCAAAACCAGAGAGATAGCAACACAAGAGGAGTTGTTGGATTTTACTAAAAAGTGGATTTGATGACCCAGGCTACACATCTCCATGGGGATATCAGGAGTTGAACTTAACCAAGGTAAATGTAGGAAACAGGCAGAAATACGCAGTCATCCAAAATGACGAAGGTGTAAGTGAAAAATATGTAAGAGTCCTAAGGGCGATGGCTTTGTATCAATGTTTTCCTCGGGCAATCTCGTAGTGCTAAGGACTGTAGTCGGTATGGCAATGGCAGTTGCTACCGCCATAGATGCACTTGAAATAAATGAGATTGTAGGCTGCATAGCAGGATGATACCATTTTTATTGCAGTATCTGAAAGCAGCACAACTACAGACGTAATAAACGAGTTAAAGAAACTTACAAAGGAAGACTGATATTACCCGTAATTGTGCATTATTGTTCTTGAAACACTAAACAACATAGAAAAGAGGTTGGATTATGGAAACAGTTAAGAATTTAATCATTGATCTGGCAAGGGAAAGACACTTGCAGGCTTCCTTTGGAAGCAAGGGAGAAAGCGTGATTTTGCTAGAGAAGGATAAAGAATGTATGGAGGTACCTGTATCAATGTAGGCTGTATACCATCTAAGTTTTTATCCAATAAGGCTACACTTAGAAAGGTGTCATCTCTTGATAACGAGACCTACTACAAGCAGGCTGTAGAGGCTAAGAAAGATCTTATAGCAAAGCTTAATAAGGCGAACTACGATAAGGTAGCGGGAGTTCCTAATGTAAAGGTAATTGACGGAACTGCCTCCTTTGTTAGCGCTAATACAGTAGAAGTTAAATCAGCTGAGGGAAATTTAGAGATTCAGGCTGAGAGAATATTTATAAATACAGGACTGGTACCTGTATTACCTAAGATAGATGGACTTAACTTATCTGAACGCATCCACACCAGTGAAACCATTATGGACTTAGAAGTCTTCCCGGAAAGCCTTGGAATCATCGGAAGCGGCTATATTGGACTTGAATTTACCAGCACCTACTCGCTCTTTGGAAGCAAGGTTACAGTATTTGGTGACAATCCAAAGTTTCTTCCAAGGGATGATGAGGATATCGCAGGTCTTGTAATGGATGAGCTTAAGGCTCAGGGTGCTGCATTTTTTACTTGGCACCAAGGTGACTAGGTTTGAAGAAGTTTCTGATGGAGTAAATGTCTACTTTGAAAAATGCAGAGGGTAAGGAGGAAGTTAAAAAGTTTTCTGCTGTCCTTGTGGCAACAGGAAGGAGACCTGATACCCATGAATTATCCCTTGACAAAGCAGGAGTAAAGGTAGGAGAGAGGGGAGAAATCCCTGTAAATGACAGCTTGAAACCAATGTGCCAAACATTTACGCTCTGGGTGATGTACACGGGGGACTGCAGTTTACCTATCTCTCACTTGATGACTTTTAGAATCATAAAGAGTGTGCTATTTAACGATGGAAAGTACAACCTGAAAGAAAGAAAAACACATTCCTTTCAATGTATTTGTAGTAAAGCCATCCCTTGCTAAGGTAGGTATGAACGAGATGGAAGCTAAGGCAGCCGGAGCATCCTATAAGCTTGCCAAACTCCCTGTAATGGCGATTCCTAAGGCAAAGATTTTAGGCAATCAGACAGGACTTTTTAAGGTACTCATAGATGAAAAACAGGTAAAATCTCGGAGCAAATCTTTTTGGAGTAGAGGCGCACGAAGTAATTAACCTCTTTACCCTACGATGAATGAGGGGTATAAGTTATGAGAGCCTAAGGGATCAGATTTATACCCATCCAACTACAACTGAGTCATTAAATGACTTGTTAAATATCGGTTAATCTTTACAAGATAGCTTCTAGTGATAAATGACAAGATGTGGTTGTCAAATTTGCTTGACAGCCACATTATATAAATGAAATGAGGATAAAAAGATGTCAGGACATTCAAAATTTGCCAATATCAAACACAGAAAAGAACGATGCAGCAAAGGGTAAGATATTTACCATTATTGGAAGAGAAATGCAGTAGCTGTAAAGGAGGGGAGGCGCAGATCCTGCCAACAATTCAAGGCTTCGTGATGTAATTGCCAAAGCCAAGGCTAACAACATGCCAAATGACACAATTGACAGAGGCATTAAGAAGGCAGCAGGAGATGCAAATTCAGTAAACTACATGAGAGGGCTGTGTATGAGGGATACGGTCCAAGTGGACATGCTAATATAGTTGAAACTCTTACAGACAACAAGAACCGTACAGCAGCCAATGTAAGAAATGCCTTTACAAAGGGTGGAGGCAATGTAGGAACCCGGGCTGTGTGTCTTATATGTTTGATGAAAAGGGACAGATTCTTATAGATAAAGAGGAATACGATGCTGACCCGGATGAATTTATGATGACAGTAATAGATGCAGGGGCTGAGGACTTCATTGACAATGATGACAGTCTTTGAAATATTAACTGCACCTGAAGCATTTTCGAAGTCAGAGAAAAAAGCTTGAAAAAGCTAGGTGTACCAATGGCTGAGGGTGAAGTAAAGATGATTCCTCAGAATTATGTTACACTTCGATGAAGAAGATATTAAGAAAATCAACAAAATCTTCGATTTATTAGATGTGGAAGATGATGTGCAGAATGTATTTCACAACTGATGAATAAGTATACAACCATATCGTTTGCGCAAGTAAGTGATATGGTTTTTAAAAGTGACACATAACTGCCAAAGGATTGGACAGCATTGGAATATTGTTTAGTGCTAATTAGAGGAGGAAATCCATGAAGGATAATCTGCTGAAAACTATTTATCAAAAGTAAGACAGCCTTTGTTTTTAGCCCTGCTTATGGTGCTAAACTCGCACCCCTGCCTGAAAATGCAGGAGAGGGCTTAGTATCTGCATTTGTCAATAACATAATCAAACATTGGAAGACTGGCGGCAATAGAATAAACAGCGTACTTGAGTCTGATGACAAAGATTACCTGCGTTAAAGAAGGTAACTGAAGTAAATCTTGCAAACGGTGGCTCAGGACCCTTATCACACTTATTCAGGATACCAATACTCTGGTGCTTACAAGTGTATTAAAGAACCCGCAAAAGACAACTCAGGCTGTAAGTGGTGCTAAGATAATTCTTAATGATACCTCTGAAAATGTGGTTAAGGCTGAGGTAACTACTGCAGCCAACGGAGACAGTACAGGCATCAAGTTTACTAAAAGAGGAGCAGGAAGTAAGCAGATATCAGGTAGTGTTCAGATTGCAGGAACTAACTACAACTTCAGCTTTTGTTAAGGTAGACCTTGAGATAGACAAGACCAATACCACAACAGATGTCAATAAGCCCAAAATACGAGACTGTATTTTCTACAGATAAAGGTCCTAGCACCCTTGTAATCCCTGTGGTAAATGACAGCTATCAGATTAAGCTAAAAGGCTATAAGACCTCTACTGCCGATGGCTATCTTGATTACAGAGGCTCACTCCTTAACTGGTCAGTATCTGTAAATGGAAAGAATAACGATACTTCAGTGCTTGAAGTAGACCAGAGCAATGGTGTAGTAAAAGCGGTTGTGCAGGTGTTGCAGAGGTGGCTGTAGCAGCAGGAGAAGATCCCTACAGGTAAAGTTAAGGAAACTTCTACAAGAGTTATAGTCTTTAAGCTTTCAGCTTGCCAATGCGGCAGGAGGAGTGTATACAAACTTTAATCCAATTGGCAGTAATGATGTAATCACTCTGGACGGCGGCAAGAAGGCCATTTACACCAATGTAATGGATCCAAATGACATTGAGTGGGAAGTAAAAGAAAGACGGGAAAGTTGTTAAAAGACATCCTCTCATTTACCAACACAAGAACAAAGACAAATAGCTCTGCTGCTAACTTCCTGATAGAGGAAAGAGAGCGGGTACCTATGAGGTAACTGCAAGGCTTAAAAATGTCAAAAATGACTATAAAACCTTAACTATACGAAGGTTTGCTCTATTTAAGGTAGTTGTACCTCTTTATGACCTCAAATGCAACTGTATATATGAATGTGGGTGATACCTATGATATATACAACAATTCAAATATCGGAAGTATAAAGGAATCCTACCTTTGTAGCAGACGGAAGTGGTGCGTAAAGGTAAACAGCTCCACATCCGTCATTACCGCCCTTAAGACAGGAAGAGGAATGTTACAGTAAGCAATGGAAGCAGCAGCTTTGGTGGTAACAGTACAGTAATTGATACCATAGCACTTAGTGCAAGCAACCTCACTATTCTGTAGGCGGCTCTGTTGACCTAAATGTAGTGGCAACAGATGTATCCACAAGCGATTCCTGGCAGTGGACATCTGACAATACAAGCATTGCTACAGTGGCAGGTGATGGAGTAAGTGCAGGTAAAGGGTGTGGCAGCAGGCGAGACTACAGTTACAGTTGAACATACAGTCGGAGGAATCACTAAGAGGGTTTCCGTAAGATAATTGTAACCGCAGCTGTGACCAAGATTACCTCTACACCTGAAGAGACAGTTTTAGAAGTAGATAAAATAGCTTCTATCAGGGCTCACATTACACCTAAGACTTCAGCGGGAACTTATCTGTACTGGAGAAGTTCCAACCCTGAGATAGTGAAGATAGATGATGAAAACAATCATTCTGCTGTAGCTTCCGTAACCGGTGTATCTCCGGCTATAGCCATCATATGGCACTTAATAAGGACAATGTGGTGCTTGGTTCTGCTAAGGTTACTGTAAACAGCAGTTACAGGTATCATACTCACAGAGCGTGGCGGGAAAAGCCACTAGTGACAAGACCTTCCAGCCTCAGCCACAGTCACCCAAAGGAGGCTACAAGGCGAGAAGATTAACTGGAAGTCAAGCAATGAAAAAGGTGGCAACAGTAGATGCTACAGGTCTTGTTACCTTTAAGTCAGCAGGAGATGTAAGCATTATAGCATCATCAGATACCAACCACAGGTCACAAAGTCAACCCGTGATTTGACCATAATCAACCAGTAGAGGGAATCAAGCTTGATAAGAATGAGATTTCCCTTTGCAGTAAGTGAAACCTATAAGATATCTGCAACACTTACTCCAAGTGATGCATCCAACCAGAACCTTGAGTATAAGTCAATGGATCCTAAGATTGCAGATGAGCAAGACAGGACTTGTTACTGCGAAGCAGGCGGGTGTGGCTTATATTATAGTTTCTACTCCTGATGGAAAGGTAAGTGTTACCATGACTGTTAAGGTAACACAGCAGGCTACCGGAATGAAGCTCTCAGCGGCTTCACTTATCCTTGATGTGGGTGAGAGCTATACACTTGAAGCCACATTTAACCCAAAGACAACCACAGATACTAAGGTGCTTTTGGTCTGTGGCAGATAAGTCCGTAGCAAAGGTAGATGCCAAAGGTAAGGTGACTGCGGTATCGGCAGGAGATACAATTATTACAGCAAAGAGCAGCAACGGACTCACAGCAATATGTACGGTTAAGGTCAATCAGCCTGTTGGAAGCATTGAACTTAATTATACAGAATATGACCTTGCTGTGGGAGACGAGCTTGAGCTTGAAGTGACCTTTGACTCTGAGGATGTTACCAATCAGAAGGTAAAGTGGAAATCCTCCAAGTCATCAGTAGCAAGTGTAGATAAAAACGGTGTTGTTAAGGGTAAGAAGGGCGGAGTTGCCATCATTACCGTAACAGCCGATGAGAACGGTATGCAGGCTAACTGCGTGGTTACGGTTGAAGAGCCTGTATCTCAGATTACACTTTCAAATAAAACAGCCTATAATCTGGGATATCACAAGAGCTTTTTACTTAAGGCAAAAGCTAAAGACCAATTCTGCTACGAAATAAGAAGCTAAAATGGACAAGTAGTAAGAGCAGCGTGGTTTCTGGTCAATAAAGTCAGGTATGATATATGGTAAAAAGCCAGGCTATGCTACAATTAAAGTAAAGGCTACTAGATGGAAGCGGTGCAGTAGCCACTGCAAGGATAAGGGTAGTAAGGAGGTAGGCTCTATAAGCGCCAATCCATCCTTCCTTTCTATGATAGTTGGAAGAAGAAAGGCGATAAAAAGTTAAAATAACACCTAAGAATGCTACCTACAAGACAGCTAAAGTACATATCTGACAATACTGATGTTGCCATGGTAGACTCTAAGGGAAGGGTGACTGCCCTTGCCGCAGGAAAGGCGAAGATAACTGTTGCTGCAAAGGATAACAGTAAGAAGAAACAGGTAGTCGTAGTACAGGTAAGAGAGTATGTGCCTGCTACAGGGCTTACATTTTGTCCAATACAACACTCACAATGGGTGGGCGACAAGCAGAGTACTGTTTATTCAATCAGTACCCAAGTGGAACAGATGATAAGGTTAAAAGTGGGCTACAAACAATAAGGCTGTAGCAAGGGTAAATAAAAAAGGGGACTGATAACTGCGGCTGCACCTGAACAGCTATAATAACAGCTTCCACAACAAGCGGAAGAACTGCTCAGGTTTCTGTAACTGTTGTAGGACTTAATTTCTACAGACTTTGACCTTGAACAGCATGACACCTATTCATTATCGGTACTTGGAGATGTAAAGAATGTATCTTGGGATTCAGAGAATCCTGATATAGCGACTGTTGTAGGGTGGTGTTGTTACAGCCAAAAAGCAGGAACAACCTATATACTTTGCGAGGGTGAACGGTGCAGTGCTTCGTTGTAAGCTGGGTAGTAAAGAATATAAAATAAGGGGGATATATGCTGGAGGGACTTCTATGTTAAAAATCTGGTAATCATAGATGAGGCTGAAGTCTCTTTGAGAGGGGGACTAAACATCCTCACAGGAGAGACAGGTGCAGGGAAAAGTCAGTAGTAATAGGCTCTATTAACTCTGGGCTGTGCCAAAGCAGGTAAGAATCTGGTCAGGGCAGGCAAGGAGTCAGGCTTTGTAGAGTTAGTATTTTCCGTAAATAATGATGTTGGGGATAAGCTAAGGAGGCTTTGATATCATACCGAAGACGGACTGGTGGTAATCACCAGGAAGTTTACGGGGAGAGAAGTGTAAGTAAAATCAATGGGGAGACGGTTACCTTGTCAAAAGTAAAAGAGGCAGCAGCCTCCTCCTTGATATCCATGGACAGACAGAGAATCAGACCTTACAGCTTTCTAAGAATCATTTGGAACTGCTTGACAAATACTGCAAAGAGGAGGTTAAGCCTTATAAAAAGGCTGAAAGACCTTGTAACTGAGTATAGAAACAAGGAAAATGAGCTTCTTGAATATAGTGCTGATGAAGCTTCCATTTCAAGGGAACTTGATTTTCTTAAATACGAATGCAAATAGAGATAGAGTCTGCAAAGTTAGTAAAAGACGAGGAAGAGGAGCTTGATAAAAAGGTTTGTAAGTACTCTTCTTCAAGCAAGATAGTAAGCCTTATAGAAGAGGCAAGGAAGAACCTTTCCGACAATGATGGGGCTGACGACAGCATTGGAAGTATAGTAAGGGCTATGTCAAGGCTGTCTGATGTGGATGAGACTTCTGTAGAATTATTAAATCAGATATCAGAAATAGAAAGCTCTCTTAAATGACTTTTGAACGCTCACTCTCTGATTATGCTGATGACAATGTATTTGATGAAGCAGATTTTATGCAGTCTGAGGCTAGACTTGACAAGATAAGAGGTATATATGCCAAGCATGGAGGCTCTTATGAGACTACAATTGACTTCCTTAATGCTTCTCTTGTGCAGATAGAAAAGCTTGAGCATGCCTCAGAGTATAAAGAAAAACTTTCTATGGAAGTAGAAAAGCTAAAGAAGGTTATTCTATCTGAATGTGATGAGCTTACAAAGGTGCGAAAGAGGGGTGCGCTTAAGCTTTCAAAGCTTGTGAAGCAGTCCCTTATAGACCTCAACTTCCTTCAGGTGGAGTTTGATGTGGAATTTGCAGGGTCCAAAGATTTTACTTCCAAGGGAAATGACGAGATTATATTTAAGATATCCACCAATCCGGGTGAGCCTATGAGGTCGATATCTGAAGTTGCCTCAGGCGGTGAGCTTTCAAGAATAATGCTTGCTCTCAAGTCGGTTATGGCTGATACAGATGAGATACCTACTATGATTTTTGATGAGGTGGATACAGGCATAAGTGGCAGGACGGCTCAGATGGTAGCTGAAAAATGGCTCTTCTTTCAGTCAAGAGGCAGATTATTGCCATTACCCATCTTGCGCAGATAGCGGCAATGGCGGATAATCATTATCTAATCGAGAAAAAGGCTGATGAAAACCATACTGCTACAGAGATAAGAAGGCTTGATGAGGCTGAAGAGGTTATCGAACTTGCAAGGATTTTTAGGTGGAGTTGCAGTTACAGAAAATGTGATAAATTCTGCGAGAGAAATGAAAAACTTGCAACTGATACTAAAATAGGGCTTAAGCAGGGATAAGGAAACTTTGTTAGTTTTGGCTAATATTGTTGAAATCTTAGAACAAACTTTGTATAATTATTATAAGGTTTGTTCTTTTTATTTAAGGAGGATGTTTAGGGTATGGAAAAAGAGAGTGGCACTTTTAAGTATTATTGTGGATGAGAAGGACTCTGTTGAGAAGCTGAATGCTCTTTTACACGAGTATGGGGAGTTCATTATCGGAAGGATGGGTATTCCTTACAAGAAGCGTGAGATTAATATTATCAGCATTGCTATGGATGCACCTCAGGATACTACATCAGAATTAGCGGGGAAGATAGGAAAGCTTGAGGGGTCAATGTTAAGACTTCTTTTTCAGGCGTGATTTCTAATGATGAATGATGTTAGAGAGTTAATAGAGAGGTTAGGGAAGAACCATAGTTTAAGCGTTTCAGAATATGAGACACTTGTAAAAAACTTTAATGAAGAAAATGCTGAAATACTGAGGAAATATGCTGATAAGGAGCGAAGAGCTCACTATGGTAACAAGATTTTTATAAGAGGTTTGATAGAGGTAAGTAATATTTGTAAGAACGACTGCTATTACTGCGGTATAAGACGTAGCAATGGTGCAGTTGACAGATATAGGCTTACAGCGGATGAAATCCTTGAATGCGTGGATGCTGGCTATGAGCTTGGCTTTCGCACCATTGTTATGCAGGGAGGTGAGGATTCTGCCTTTACTGATGAATTTCTGGTAGAGGTAATTACCAAGGTAAAGGGAAAATATCCTGAGATTGCCATCACACTCTCGTTAGGAGAGAGAAGTAGAGAAAGCTACCTGAAGCTTAAGGCTGCCGGGGCTGATAGATATCTGCTCCGCCACGAGACTGCAGACTCCTTGCATTATTCTAAGCTTCATCCGCCTGAACTTACCTTGTCTAATAGGATGGACTGCATTAAGAATCTTAGGGAGGCAGGTTTTTATGTGGGCTGTGGCTTCATGGTAGGCTCACCCTATCAGACTTCAAAAACCATCGCAAAGGACTTAAAGTTCATCGAGGAGCTAAGGCCTGAAATGTGTGGCATCGGGCCATTTATTTCGCAAAAGGATACTCCTTTTAAGGATATGCAAAACGGAAGTGCGGATTTTACCTGCTACCTGCTATCCATCATAAGGCTGATACACCCGCCTGTTCTCTTGCCTTCGACCACAGCTCTAGGCACTATTGACAGCTATGGAAGAGAAAAAGGGATACTTGCAGGGGCAAATGTCATTATGCCTAATCTTTCTCCTTCAGAAGTTAGAGGGAAATACGCCCTTTATGACAAGAAACTATGTACAGGAAGTGAGGCAGCAGAGGGGCTTAGAACAATTGAAAAAGAGGATGTCTGCTATCGGATTTGAGATAGTAAACGAGAGAGGCGACATCAACACATCTAAAAGGGAAGATTAACTGACCTTAAGAAAGGGGAATTATATGTACAAATATGATGTAAAATCGCTTAAAGCTGAAGAATTTATCAATAACGAAGAAATACTTGAAACTCTTGCTTATGCAGAGGAAAACAAAAACAATCTGGAACTTATTCGAACAATCTTAGAGAAGGCTAAGCCCGTAAAGAAAGATAAGGGCTATGTCTGTAATGGACTCTCCCATAGGGAGGCATCTGTACTTCTTGCCTGTGAAATCCCTGAAATAAATGAAGAAATCAATAAAATTGCAGAGGAAATCAAACTTGCTTTCTACGGCAATAGAATAGTTATGTTTGCACCTTTATATTTATCAAATTATTGTATAAATGGCTGTGTATACTGCCCTTATCATGCCAAAAAATAAAAACAATAGCAAGAAAGAAGCTGACTCAGGAAGAGGTTAAAGAACAGGTAATTGCGCTTCAGGATATGGGACATAAGAGACTTGCGATAGAGGCGGGAGAAGATCCATTTAATAACCCTATCGAATATATTCTTGACAGTATCAAGACTATTTACAGTGTGAATCACAAGAACGGAGCGATAAGAAGGGTAAATGTAAATATTGCTGCTACAACTGTAGAAAACTACAAAAAGCTTGCTGACGCAGGAATCGGAACCTATATACTGTTTCAGGAAACTTACAACAAGGAAAGCTACGAGGAGCTGCATCCAACAGGACCAAAGCATGACTACTGCTATCATACAGAAGCCATGGACAGGGCTATGGAGGGTGGCATTGATGATGTAGGGATTGGAGTGCTATTTGGACTTGAGGGCTATAAGTATGAGTTTGCAGGCCTTCTTATGCATGCTGAGCATCTTGAGGCGGTTCATGGGGTAGGACCTCATACTATAAGTGTACCTCGAATCAAAAAGGCAGATGACATAGATCCAAATGCCTTTGACAACTCTATCTCGGATGATATATTTGCAAAGATTACTGCCTGTATAAGGCTTGCAGTTCCATATACGGGAATGATAGTTTCTACAAGAGAATCTGAGAAAGTTAGAGGAAGGCTTCTAAACCTCGGTATTTCTCAGATTAGTGGAGCCTCAAGGACTTCCGTAGGAGGTTATGAAAAGGAAGAAAGAGTGCATGACAGCGAGCAGTTTGAGGTTTCAGATACCAGAACCCTTGATGAGGTAGTTGGCTGGCTTATGGACAATGGGCATATTCCTTCATTCTGTACAGCTTGCTACAGAGAAGGCAGAACCGGAGACAGATTTATGGCTCTTTGCAAAACCGGACAGATACTTAATTGCTGTCATCCAAATGCACTTATGACGCTAACCGAGTTTCTGTGGACTATGCAAGCGAGGAAACGAGGAAAAAGGCTTTGAAATGATTGAAAGAGAGCTTAATAAGATCCCTAATGAAAAGAGAAGAGAAATAGCAATAAACAATATAAATGATATCAAGGCCTCTAACCGCAGAGATTTCAGATTCTAGGAGGGCTTAGTATGGGATTAAACCAGACGGTTTCGGCTGAAAGAGTACATATTGCCTTTTTCGGACTGAGAAATGTAGGAAAGAGCAGTCTTGTAAATGCGGTAACAGGGCAGGAACTAAGTGTGGTCTCAGATGTGAAGGGAACCACTACAGATCCGGTTAAAAAGGCTATGGAGCTCCTTCCTTTAGGACCTGTAGTTATTATAGATACTGCGGGGATTGATGATGAGGGGGAACTTGGCAGTCTCAGAATTCAAAAAAGCAAGGAAGTCCTTGATATCACAGATATAGCCGTGCTTGTGACTGAGGCTGACAGAGAGCTTACAGAGCCAGAGAAAGAGCTGGCCTACACCTTTAAGAAGAAGAAATTACCATTCATTATTGTGCTTAATAAGGCAGACCTCGCTCCACACAGAAAAGCAAAAGGATAATGAGATTTTAGTCAGTGCAAAAGAGGGGGACTAATATCTTAAAGCTTAAAGAAAAACTTGCTGGACTTATTCCAGACAAGAGTGAAAAAGTATATATTAAAAGACCTGGTAAATAAAGGAGATACAGTAATTCTTGTAATGCCTATAGATGAATCTGCACCTAAAGGAAGGATAATCTTGCCTCAGCAGGAGGTGATTAGAGAATTGCTTGAGATAGGCTGTATTACAATCTGTGTACAGAATAGTGAGCTGAAAGAGAGCCTCTTAAAAGCTAAAAATCTCCACCAAGTCTTGTAATTACAGACTCACAGGTATTTAAGGAAGTAAGTGAAATTGTTCCTGAAGACATTAGACTAACCTCGTTTTTCTATTCTATTTGCAAGGTACAGAGGTGGTCTTGCCAAAATGTTAGAGGGTGCAGATATGCTATCAAAACTAAAGGACGGAGACAGGGTTCTAATAAGTGAGGGCTGTACTCATCACAGACAGTGTGAAGACATAGGTACGGTGAAACTTCCAAGATGGATAAGGGAATATTCCGGTGCCTCTCCCTCATTTTGAATTTACCTCAGGAGGAACCTATCCTGATGACCTGACTCTTATAAGTTAGTAGTCCACTGTGGGAGGCTGTATGCTTAACGAAGCCGCTATGAAGAGCAGAATAGGTAAGGCTGTTAATCAGGGTGTTCCTATAGTGAATTATGGGATGGCAATTGCCGAGATGACAGGTATATTAAAAAGAGCAATGAAGGTGTTTTGATTTTTAATGAATAAAGCCGGAGCTTAAAATATAGGCTCCGGCTAAATCTTTGACAGTATCTAAACCAAGTTAGATGATTCCCGCTATTTCTGATAATTCAATAATTGATCTTCTAGATACCTTGTTACCTCGGTATTCAAAGTAAAAATCATCGTGAGCAATATTTCCAAACACATCTGGGTAGACTCTGCTTCCTAAGAATGATACTATTTCCGTCACTTCACCACTTCAAGTTCCTCTAAAATCATCCAGTTTCAAGGCTTTTCTAAAAATCTGATGGGAAGAGTGATTCTACTGAGCTTTATCCAATTTTCTTTTAAGGTCCTGCTTTTTCAATAAAATACTCCTTTTACAAAAAATATATTTTTACGAAATATTTTTGTAATACGTTACTATCTTACTAAATAATCTATATAATAAGAGCATAATTTTTTTCTTTAATCTCAGCGCTTTAGCATACATCCGTGTAAAAATATTATCCAATCTATCAGCACCTCCTTCATAATTTTCTTTAATTTTGTCCCTCCCACTTATCATTGAAAAAGTTTCATATTATAAGTGTAATCATACAATTAATTTAAAAAATCGTGAGAATAACGCGTATTACAAAACAATATTTACTAGACTCATTATAGTATAATTTTAAAGCTTTTAGCAACGGCAAAAACGTAAAAACGGTTACAATGTACAAAAATAAACAAAAACTGACCTTGCAAATTTGTAACTGTTTTTCATTTATAAGGACCAATGCCTGCACAGTATAGGTGGAGACGATTTTAGCTCTGTAGAGCAGCAACAGCATCTTCAGTAAGACCCTGTAAACCTGGCAATAAAATCAAAACCCGAGCCCACTGGCTTTTCATATCTTTAGCAATCCTAAGTTTTTCCTCGTTTGCACCCTTCAATTTTGCCTCAATTTTGCCTTCTTTCGACTCACGTTTTTCAGCACGCTTCTTCACCACGCATCTCGCTTTCCTCTTTTTCATCACTAATAAGCTTCTCGAGAATTTCGTTCATAGTCTCTACTACCTCCTTCACTTGACTTTAATCTAGACTTTAGTTCACTTGTTATAGGAACTCATCATACTATAAGCATCATTGTCAGTAAACAGCTTTCATTAGCCTTGCAGGCTTTAGAACCATCATAATTAACTGTATTTACAAATATCTCAGTCAGACCGTCATCTATAACCTGACCTGTTTCCCTAACTACCTTATCTATGTGGTAGAGAGGAAGACCACCTTCAAATATATATCAAACTTCGATATAAATACAATGCAGACATCAGGTATAAACTCAAACTTAGTTTCCTTGTTTTTGTTATATTTCGTAGTCAAAGATAGAAGCATTGTAACGAGCTCTTTTAGATGATTATCATCATCTGCCTTTTGCACCTCGATATTAATCTGCCGTCCATCACCTGTGATACACTTTAGCGTCTAGCACCACAGAGCGGCCACTTAGGTTCTTCCTGCCACTGCGGTATCGCTCTAGAGACAGTCAGCTCATCATCTTCAAGAATAACTCTTAGAAATCTCCTCGCAGAACTCCTTAGTGTTCAGCCATCTTGCAAAAACATCAAATCATCAATTGGATTAAGCAGCTTTGCATACTTTTCAAAAATTCTCTGGCATATAGTCCTTTCTTTTCATTGAGTTTGCTATAATGCCCTTTAAGACATTATAGCAGATGAAAGTTAAAAATGTTAAATAGATTTTTCCTGCTAAGTAAGACTTAGATACCTCAGGATACGTAAAGTCTAAGGTGGTTACAATAATCAGAACTGCTTAATGTTAGATATCGGAGAACTGAATACTTTTTGTAATGATTATTAATGTGAGAAAAGATAGCAATCAGTCATAGATAGATATCGAACACATATTTCACGCAAATTAGATACAAAACTAAGCAAAACTGCATAGTGAGCTTTAAGAAATACTACTTAGTGACTATTGTAACTCACCCCGACAAGTAGTATTATAAACGAAATTCAAATCAAAAACAACGGCAAGTGCACAAAGTTTTAGAAGAAAAAGTGTACAAAATAACCAAAATTAAAAAGATAGCCCCCGCAGGACTATCTTTTAACACATATATCAGTCTTAGCTTCTAAGCAGCTCATTCTCAGCAGTTGCAAGCATAAGCTTTAATACGGTTAAGCTGATTAACTTCACTTGCACCCAGGATCATAGTCAACAGCAACTATATTTAGTACCCGGATACTTAAGCCTTAACTGCTTTATTACACCCTTTCCTACCACATGAGTTAGGAAGGCAGCCAAAAGGCTGGGTACAGATGATGTTGGTTGCTCCTGACTTAATGAGCTCAATCATTTCACCTGTAAGGAACCAACCTTCTCCGGTCTGATTGCCAAGAGAAACTATCGGCTCAGCATACTCAGCAAGCTCAGTTATATAACTCTGCTCTACGAAGTGCTTACTCTTTCTAAGAGCCTTTCTTGCAGGCTTTCTAAAGAACTCAATAAGGTCAATTGCCCTGTTGCTTATAAAGGCATTTCTCTTGCTTTTGCCAAGGGTTTCAGCCTTAAAATTAGTATTGTATGCACTGTAGAGGAGGAAGTCTATAAGGTCAGGAACGACTGCCTCAGCACCTTCATTTTCAAGGAGATCTACAACACCGTTATTGGCACTTGGAAGGAATTTGACAAGGATTTCTCCTACTATACCTACCTTTGTCTTCGTAAGCCCTTCTACACGAGGCAGAGTATCAAAGTCCTCTACAATCTGCTTGCAGTTTCTGTTAAAGGTTATCATTGAAGCCTTTTTAAGACTTTCTATACACTTTTTCTCCCACTTCCTGTGAAGCTCGTCAGCAGAGCCTTTTACAAGCTCATAAGGCCTGGTTGCATACAACACCCTCATGAAAAGGTCACCGTACACAAGAGCCTGAAGGCAGCGAAGAAGGATAGAAGGGGTAGCACTAAAGCCCGGGTTCTTCTCAAGTCCCTGAACAGAGAGAGAAATAACAGGGATATGTGCGAGTCCTTCCTTCTTAAGTGCCCTACGGATGAAACCTATGTAGTTGGATGCACGGCACCCTCCGCCAGTCTGGCTTATAAAGATTGCAAGCTTATTTACATCGTATTTGCCTGACTTTATTGCACTCATAATCTGACCTACGACTATGAGAGATGGGTAGCAGGCATCATTATTTACATATTTAAGTCCGGTATCGATGACGGAATGTTCATCAGCAAGGAGTTCTATATGGTAGCCACCCCATTCGATAGCAGTTTTAAGCATTTCAAAGTGGATAGGCGACATCTGAGGACAGAGTATGGTATAATCCTTCATTTCCTTTTCAAATACAGCCCTGTCAGTGGCAGAGGAGATATCAAAGTTCTGCATCGGATTAGCTTCCCTGTCCTTTACCGCAGAAAGGAGGGAGCGGATTCTGATTCTAGCCGCACCGAGGTTATTTACCTCATCTATCTTAAGTACAGTGTATATCTTGCCTGCACGCTCAAGGATATCACTTACCTGATCTGTAGTTACCGCATCCAGACCGCAGCCAAAGTGAGTTAAGCTGAATCAAATCAAGAGCAGGATTGGTCTTTACATAGCAGGCAGCCTTATAAAGTCTTGAATGGTACATCCACTGATCCATTACCACAAGAGGACGCTCAACCTGTCCTAGATGTGCCACCGAATCCTCGGTAAGAACAGCAACACCAAAGGAGGTGATAAGTTCAGGTATACCGTGATTTATCTCAGGGTCAATGTGGTATGGCCTTCCCGCAAGAACTATGCCCTTCTTGCCTGTCTCCTTAAGGTAGGCAATTACTTCCTCACCCTTTTTTTCCACATCCTTCTTGGTCTGAAGGAGCTCGTTCCAGGCCTCCTTCACAGCAGCCTTTATCTCAGCCTTTGGTATCCTTCCCTCAAACACCTTTACAAGCCTGTCAGCAAGTATCTTCTCAGACTCAAGTGAAAGGAAAGGATTCTCAAAGGTGATGGAAGGGTCATTAAGTTCTTCCATGTTGTTCTTAATATTCTCACCATAAGAGGTAACAATAGGGCAAATTGTAGTGGTTATTTGAGTCAGGTGTCTCATTGCGCCTGTATATCTACATCAAGGGTAGAATATATGCTTCACGCCCTTTTTGAAAGCCACATAACATGGCTTATGTGCAATCTTAGCAGGGATAGCACTCTGACTCACTTGGGATTGACTCAATACCAAGCTCATATATACTCCTGCTTGAACGGGGAGAAAGTACAACTCTGAAGCCAAGCTTGGTAAAGAAAAGTAAACCAAAGAGGGTAGTTTTCATACATATTGAGCACTCTTGGAATACCAATAGTGCCTCTTGTGGCTTCTTTCTCAGTGAGTGCCTTGTAACCGAAGGTTCTCTGCATCTTATACTCAAAAAGATTAGGTATATTGTCCTTGTTCTTTTCAAGCCCCAGACCCTCTTTCACATCTGTTGCCCTGAGATATAGTGTCTTCCACCTGTAAATGTATTGACAGTAAGCATGCAGTGGTTATTACACTTTTGGCATCTCTCCATATTTGTCTCATAGCTGAGATTTCTTTAATCTGCTCTGTAGGAAAGAGTGGTGAGTCTCATCACCCTGCCTGTAGTGCTTTCTTGCAGGCGCAGCGCCGAAAGCACCCATTATACCTGCAATATCAGGCCTTATAGCCTTGGTGCCTGATACCTTCTCAAAGCTCCTTAGCACAGCGTCATTGTAGAAGGTTCCACCCTGAACTACTATATTTTCGCCCAAATCCTTAGGGTCTGTGAGCTTAATAACCTTTAGAAGGGCATTTTTAATAACCGAATAAGCAAGACCGGCAGAAATGTCTGCTACACTTGCACCCTCTTTTTGCGCCTGTTTAACCTTGGAGTTCATAAACACCGTACAACGTGAACCCAGGTCAATAGGATTCTTCGCAAGAAGGGCAACCTTAGCAAAGTCAGCAACCTCGTAGTTAAGAGACTTAGCGAAGGTTTCTATAAATGAGCCACAGCCCGATGAACAGGCTTCGTTAAGCTGAATGCCGTCAACTGTGCCGTCTTTTATCTTTATACACTTCATATCCTGACCACCGATGTCGAGGATACAGTCTACCTTCGGATTGAAGAAGGAAGCGGCAGTATAGTGAGCAACAGTCTCAACCTCACCCTCATCAAGAAGGAAGGCTGCCTTGAGCAATGCCTCGCCGTAGCCGGTAGAACAGCTTCTTGCTATCTTGCAGTCATTTGGCATGAGTTCATGTATTTCGTTAAATGCTTTAATGGAGGTCTTAAGAGGACTTCCGTTATTACTGCTGTAGAATGAATAGAGAAGGGTGCCATCCTCAGCTACAACAGCTACCTTGGTAGTGGTAGAGCCTGCATCTATACCAAGGAAGCATTTTCCGTGGTAATCTGCAAGATTTCCTTTCTACCTCAGCCTTCTTATGTTCAGCCTTAAAAGGCCTCGTATTCTTCCTCGCTGTTAAAAGAGGCTCAAGCCTTGCTACCTCAAATCCATACTAACCTTGTTATGCAAGAGTATTGTGAAGCTGGGAAAAGAGTCGTAGCCTTCTCATACTTAGAACTCATAGCAGCACCCATGGCGGCAAATAGATGTGAGCCTTCCGGAGCAACTATATTTCGGTCCTAACTCAAGGGTTCTTACAAAGGCAGCCTGCAGCTCAGTAAGGAAGTGCAAAGGCCTCCAGGAAGGCTACATTTCCTCTTATTGGCTTACCACAGGCAAGACCGCTTTATGGTCTGATTTACAACAGCCTGAAGATGGATGCGGCAAGGTCAGGCTTGGTAGCTCCATCATTTATAAGAGGCTGTATATCCGACTTTGCAAATACTCCACAACGTAAGTGGCTATCGGATAGATGGACTGGTAACTCTTGCATATTCATTAAGGCCGGCTGCATCAGTCTTTAGAGACTCGCCATCTGGTCGATGAAGGAGCCTGTACCACCTGCACAGATACCGTTCATTCTCTGCTCAATTCCACCCGGTAAAGCATATGATTTTGGCATCCTCACCGCCAAGCTCGATTGCCACATCAGTCTGTGGGTGCAAAGGTCTTATGGGCGGTAGCCACCGCAATAACCTCCTGAACAAAAGGTATGTCAAGATGCTTTTGAGAGGGTAAGACCGCCAGAGCCTGTTATCATCGCATACACTTCGCATTGCCGCAGGTCTTGATTGCGTCGTGCAAAAGAGAAGCGAGAGTCTCCTGGATATTGGCGTAATGTCTTTGATAATCCGAAAAGTACTTTCAGATTTATCGTCTATTATTGCAACCTTTAACTGTAGTAGAGCCTATGTCTATACCTAGGCGATACCTTTGTTTCTGACATAAATTATACTCCATTCTAAACGAAGACACCAAAGCATAGTTGCAAGCCTTTTGACACTTTCATTGAAATATATTTGACACAGTAGTTTGAATCACGATATTATACCACAACGAGGGACAGTGAAAAATTTTACAAAAATGTGTTTTAATTTGCAGATACATTTTCCTTCAAATATTCACGACTAGTATAACAAGATATGCTAAAACTGTATTATTCATCCTTCATATATTTTCGTACCATTTGTTGACAAGGGTTTTAATAGAATTTATAATAGTATGGGATATCTAAGGATGATAAAGTGTCAAAAAGCAAAATTCGATGCAAGCTTGTAAGAGAATATTATCTTTGACACCCACACATAGTTATAAGTGCAAAGAATATAATATGGGATAGGCTTGAGTGCTACTTTTAGCTTATTTATTCTTTTGATAAAGAACAGGAAATACGATGAATAATTTTCTGATAAAAATGGAAAGAGTTTGCAGATTTGCTATTGAATCTTATGCTCTATATATAATAGGAGTACTACATGTGGCAGGTGCTGATGATCAGTGGTCAATCCTGCTCATTTTATGTTTCCTATCTTTCCTTAAATATAGAAAAGATTATGCAGGCAGGTGGAGGCTTGTTACATTTATACTGGAGCCCGATGGGCAGCGTGAGTGGCTGGAACTTCAGCTTTATACTCTGCATTACACTGTATTTTTACTGGATATTGGGAACGAACCTCGAATATGCCTGGGGCACTTTTAGGTTTAATGTTTACTACATTTCGGGAATCATTTTAATATAATCAGCAGCTGTTATCACATACTCTGTGACAGGAGATGCAGCTATCGGGAATGTACTTTCGGAGCCTGAATTACATCAACGAATCCTTCTTCTTGCGTATTGTGCGATGTATCCTGATTATCAGGTACCCTTTATGTTTGTTCTTCCTATCAAGACGAAGTACCTCGGTACTCTTCTACGGTGCCTTTTGTAGTGCTTCAGATAGTGCAGAATGCGGCAGCAGGTAACTGAGTGTTTGCGACTGCAATAGTGGTTGCAGATGCTTTAACTTCATATGGTTTTTACTTTTCAACCAAGAAATTACAGGCAGAAAGCTAATAACAGGATGCGGAGGATGAAGTTCGAAGCAAGGACTAAGGCCGCAGAGAGAAGCGTTTCCGCACAGAAAACAGGGGATTGGAGGCATAAATGTGCTATCTGCGCAGGACGGAGCTCGACAATCCAGACCTGGAGTTTCAGGTTTCTGTTCAAAATGTGATGGAAACTATGAGTACTGCAACGACATTTATTTACACACCAGCATATTAAAAAGGAGCATTGTATAGAGATATGAGGATCTATAACAATAATATAAGTGAGGACATTAGAATGAGTAAGAGAAACAAGCGCTATGTTGGATATTAAGACGAAGGAATCTGAAAGAAGCCTAGCCTGTCATTTGCTAGGAGTTATCCGCAGTTTATGGAAGGCTAGCAATCTCTTAAATCTCTCAATGAACTATGCAAACTACTTTGTAGAATACAAAGGAGAAAGGAAACAGATAGGAGTCTTTGATGAGCAAGAAGATAAATGCTCTTATCAAAGTCTAGCTTATAGCAGAAGGGAATATTTCAAAGGAGAGCATCGAGGAAGTTGAGAAGATAAGAAGAGGTTAAGAAAGGGTAGATGCAGCACACCGCCTATCTTAAGTGCTTTTTGAGAATTTTAACTATGTGCTTTTTCAAGAAAAGCTCACCAAAACAAAGACTATGACGTAAGAAAGAGTTTGACACAGATGAAGAAGCAAGAAAAATCCTTTGCATATATCTTTTGAAGATGATGATAATATAGCTATCTAATTCTAAGATTCAGAGAGTGACATCTGAGCTGCCTGAAATCAGATATACTAAGGTAAATTCTCGATATCATCGAGAACATCTGTAGACCGCGTACACCGGTAGGTCAGAAGAAAGCCCTAAAGGCCTTTTGCCCTATGTGTAGAGGCAGGCAGGTATGATTTACGACTTGACTAAAATGCAAAGCTCATATCCTGATACTTGCAGATGAGTTTGAGTATTATCAAGAATTATGAATTTGACAAGGCTGCAAGAAAGATCTGCTTACTGAGAGTGCTAAAGCTGAATGCGATCATATCAAGGTGTTCAGACCTACAAACGACGACGAATCTTGGTTATGGAGGTTGTAAAATGACCTCATATGCGTACTGTAGCTGGAGAGGGTAATATCGATATGTCAGGAAGATCAGGGCCCTTGAAATTGAGAGATGATTAAGTACAAATGAAAGCTTTGGTAAATGAGGATATGAGCCTTGATGAGTTTGATGTGAAGATGGCTGGAGATCTCTACACAGCTTGAAGGAAAGCTTGAAAGTATCTTTTGATGAGACTTCACAGCTATGAAGGCACACTTTTGACATGTACTAGACAGATTTGCTGATAAAGCAGGCTAGAGTTTAACTAGCTGATCAGTATGATGACCTGCACAAGTGCAGTATCTGAGCAGGGCAGCCTTTTGCTAGACTTGACTGACCTCGAAGGGTACAGGCATTGTAGAAACAGGAGACTTTGGATGCAGCTTAAGAGAAGTCTAAGGCAGAGTTTGATAGAATCTTTGATGAGGTTGACAGAAGCGTAAGACGTGGGATATGGCACAGGTAATCAGGAAGTGTGCCTGTTTACTTTTTGGGAACAGAACCGAGGTTATGGATTCGATATAAGATCATCTCTTGCTTCCTGTAACAGCAGAGAGAAGAACTCGTAGGAACTACACGCAATAACTGGAAATTATTTGTGAATAAATGGTGATATAATGATAATAATAGGCGAAACTTTCATTGTGGAAGGACTGATGAAGTCTGACTATGATAAGGGAACAGGTAATAGCTTCCCTTAGGAAGGAAAGTTTTCGCCTATTAAGTGCATTTGGAGTCTTTGAACCACAAAGAAATCCGTCAATCTATATGAGATTATTTCATTAATGAGTCTGAGGAAGACGTCCTTATAGGGCTGAAATTATCATGATGATAGCACTCAACAGGCTCAAAGATGGAGGCAATAATGCTTGGTCGCTAAGGCTATGGCTGAGAAAGAGAAAAGCGAAAAAGGGTGAGCATAATGGGAGATTATCGATGTCTACATCCATACTTGAAAGTGTTAGGCTCTGATACTGCTTGGTATGTAGGTCATTTGCTTTCTCATAATAGTTACTGCTGTTGTTTATGCGTTCCTTTCGTGTACAGGATGAGAGTCAAATACAGATAAGCAGCTTTGAGGCAGACGGGAGAGGTTTAGTTTTCTATTTAGATTTCTGAGAGCAAGAGCCATTTACCTATGGTGAGGAGCTCAGCTTACGCAGCGTAAAAGGCCGCCTTTTTACACTGATATCCAGTACGCTGGTAAAGAGATAGAAAGCGATGGCAGAAAGAGAGTCGTAAAGCAAAAAAGTTCTTCGAAAGCCAGTAGTCAAGGCAGAGGATACAAGCATAAAGACAACAGAAGCTAGAAATCTGCGGGATAAAGGCGACAGCAGAAAGGCAGAGAAAGGAACAAGGTGATGAAACACAGATACCTAGTCTACACAACAGTAGAACGCAAAGTGGATGCAGAGGGCAGATAGTAAACAGGTAAACAATCACTGAAAGTCTATTAAGCAGGAAGATAGTAATATAGACGATGGCAACAGTAGACAGTAAACAGAGTGCATAAGCGAAGAAAATAAGGCGTGACCTAAAAAGCAATAAAAGATAAAAAGAAAAAGGAGAAAAGCATAAATTAGGTATCTTTGCTAAAATAAAGAGGAGAAATAAAAGAAAAGATTGTGGACTAGAGTGGACAGCATTTACTAGAAACATTTCTTTAGCAGCCTTAACAATAAAAAGGACGCTGTTTTAAAGGTTTATAAATGCGGGAAGGGACTAGCAGAAGGAGTATCTATATCTTCTGACCCAGTGCAAAATCTCTGCTTAAGATGATACTGCCCTAAGATGAAGGCTGGCTCTAGGTTTGGACACAGGGAGATGTGTATACTGAGGAAGGTCAGTATCTGTACTATCTCTGTGCTTTTATATCCGCTGTAGCACGGTAAGTTTGAGATTACTGCCTGAATGGGAGGAAGAAGTGATGAAGGTGGATGCTATCATTTGTAGGTAGAATAAGAATGTTTGTAGGCTTTTTACAGCCTTTGAGACTGTTGTTTAGCAGAGAAGGTTAAGTCCTTATGAATGAATTTAACAGATGCAAAAAAGTTTTGCCAAAGGGTTAAGGAGGAATGATGCAGCAGTAATAATTTTGATGAAACAATGGCTGCATTGTTTAAGGGAATGGATGGTTTTATAACCAGTAAGACAGTGGTGGAGGATGCAATTAAAATTTTGAAGATGGAACGACCATTCTTCCACTTGTGGATGTCTCTTTTTGTGCAGGAGCAGGAGCCTTTTGCCAGTGAGTCCAAAGAAAAAGGATAACGTGTAGGAGCTATGTCCAGGCAAAGATTACTCCAGCTCAGTCTTAGTCATCAAAATGGAAATGTGAGTCTTGTAAACATTAAAGAAATCAGAGATACACATAACCAGGCTTTTTAGATATGATACTGGACCTTTCGGAGAAATTCTCAAGATGATGAATAAAGAAATAAAGATGACAGCTTTCTGAGAGCAGTGCAGAAGACAGATGCCTGAAAACTGAAGAAAGATATAGCTAAGTTGAACAAATAAACAATAATAACAGAGGTGAAAGAGGTTAAAATGGTTGAGTAATCTCACGTTACTGACAGACTTTTTATGAACTTACTATGATGCAGGGATATTTTAAAGAAATAAGAAAGACCCTGTGGTGGTTTTTTGGATATGTTTTTACAGGCATAAAATCCTTCGGACAACGGCTTTGCCATAGCTGCAGGCCTTGAACAGGTTATCAGATGTTATCAAAACCTTAATTTTCAACTATGAAGATGTGGAATATCTCCGCTCACTTGGTATGTTTGATGAGGATTTTCTTGATTATCTTTCAGCTTTCATTTCACGGGAGATATATGCAGTACCTGAAGGAACTGTAGTCTTCCTATGGAGCCCCTTTGTTAAGAGTGAGTTGCACCTATCATGCAGGCTCAGCTTGTAGAGACAGTCATACTTAACCTCATCAATCATCAGAGTCTTATAGCTACCAAGGTTGCAAGAGTGTGCTACGCTGCAGAGGAGACTTTTGTACATGGAGTTTGGCTTAAGACGTGCTCAGGGTCCCTGATGCCGAGGTACACTTGGAGCAAGGGCGGCTGTTATAGGAGGTTGTGCAGGCACAAGTAATGTAATCTGTGCCAAGAAGTTTGGAGTTCCTGTCCTTGGAACCTATGCACGTAGCTGGATAATGAGCTTTTCCTGATGAATACACTGCATTTAAGGAATATGCCATGTCTTTATCCGGGCAATGCCATCCTCTTTAGCTGGATACACTATGATACATCTGCGCTCTGGGAGTGCCTAATGCAATTAAGGGTATTTAGGGAATTGAAGGAAGCAGGAATAAAAGTTTGGCAGATACGGTATCAGGCTTGACAGTGGAGACCTTGCATATATCAAAGAAAGCACAGAAAGATGCTAGATGCAGCAGGATTTACTGATGCAAGCATAGTGGCGTCCTCTAGACCTTGACGAGAACCTTATATCTTCGCTTAAGCTGCAAAAGGCAAGCATAGACTCTTGGGGAGTAGGCACTAAAGCTTATCACAAGTGCTGACTGTCCTGCGTTTTGGAGGAGTATACAAAGCTCGCAGCCATACAGAAAGAAGACGGAAGTCCCTTTGAGCCAAAGATTAAAGCTGTCAGAGAAATACATGGAAGATAACTAATCCCAGGTGACAAGACCAGTATTTAGAATATATGATCTTGAAGGCAAGATTAGAGGGAGATCTTATCGCATTTTCAGATGAGAAAATATCAGAAGATGAAGAATATATGATGTTTGACCCTATAGAAACCTGCGAAAAAGACCCGTTTGATGCCGGGCGAATTCAAGGTGAGAGACTTCTTAAGCGGTGTTTATCAAGGACGGTGCGTATATACCTCTCCGAGTGTAATGGAGATTAGAGACTATTGTGAGAGAATTAAATACACTTTGGGATGAGACCAGACGTCTTGTCAATCACGGGTACGTGGGTTGACAGGGCGATGCGGTGTAAGTGTTCTCACAACTCTGGCTCACTGATAGCACCGGCAGAAACTTTCTCTTGCCAGTGCGCCCGCTGGGCGTTTCAGGGTCAGGCGCATGATGTGCTAAATATTTCTGTTCTCTCAATGCAGGCAAAATCATAATCTTGTAATAGTCATATGATAATGTAGTCTTGTCACCCAGATGTCTTCAGGTATTCAGGCAACTGTCTGGCTGGCCGTCTGAGACAGCTCACCTGCGACAGTTAGTGCCTACTAATCTATCTTTGCCCCAGCAATGGTTCTCGTCAAGATGGAGGACTGCCATGACAACTTTGCGTCGCCGTGCCGTCAACAGCTGTGGATTATCCATGGTGTTTTCAGACAGTCTGTTCGCTGGGCATGGTGCGTTGAACGCTCAGACCTGGTGAACCAATCATCAGCCTTGGGCAGGCTCTGAGTGTGTCGGTGTTGGGTTCCAGGGACGGGAACTGAAATGTGACGGTCATGCCTGCACCTTCATGTTTGACGCCACCTTGAGATGCCCGTCGGTATCAAAATGGCTCGACGGCCGACACACTGCGACGCTGTTGGACTCTGGGTGGTGGGCTGATGGCTGGCTGAGGGCCGCTGTGCCGCAACAGGCTCCTGGAGGTTCCCCGGTTGCCGGGCTGCATGTATCCCGTAGGCCTGAAGATGGTCAAACGCGTGACGTTCAAGACTGCGGCAAAACCGTTGTCGGTTGCCTGTGGCTGACAAGATCACTGTGACCTCACCGTCATCAATGAGTTCATGAATCTGTAATGGCTGGATCCCACCGGCGACTGACCTCTTTCGCAGTTTCGGCATCTTTCTTCTGCACTATCGAAGGCACAATTCAACGAAACTCTGGTCGGCTGGTGTGGCGCATTCCGTGCGATGAACCGTTGGGCGGTCTCGGTCACTGGGCTCACTGAGGCCGCTCATGGCGTCACGGGATGGTTCGGGAACTGTTGCGTCTCACTGTCTTCACGGATTGTAAACGTCCATTCTGGCTGTGCGACCGTTCCTCGCTGCCTGGCAGGTGAGCTGGGTGGGCAGCGGTGCTGTTTTCTCCGTCGATCCGACCGACTTCTCCTGAACCGGTGCTATTGGGTGATGGACTGGTCTCGCAGGCGGCGATCTTTGTTGGACTCGATAATGCGTTGCTGCTGATTTTTCTTTTTGTTTTATTTTTCTTTTATTTTCTTTATTTTTTAACTTTTTACCATGGTACTGTTTCGTTTGCTAGCCGCACTGTTGCCAGTGGCCTGTTGCAGCAGTGAACTGGGACGGTGTTTGTTTGCCATCGCGCCGGTGGCAGGCAATCATGGTTTCCATCGGCTGCTGGTCTGTGCGCGCTGCGCCATCTGTTATCCGGCCAGGTGTGTTCAGCTGCTGTTTTGGGCTGGCTGCCATCGCTGATGTTTGGCCGGCACGCGATCCGGTGCTCCCTGGCGGCGCGCCTGGTGGCTGGGCCTGTTCATGCTGCGAAAGGGCGGACGGCAGTGTCATGGGGAGGCCTCAGCCTGAAACGGTATGATGCTTATCACTGGTGTGACGGGCCTCCCCGTGTCTCCTCTTTCTTTCTTTCTTGGTAGGCATTTCGCCTGATCAGTAACGCTGGCTCTCGTGAAATCATGGGTGGTCTGTGGACTGCTCCGGGCACCGCTGGGGAACCTGTCGAGATCAGACCTCTCCCGATCGCAGCCTCGTTGCTGTCATTTGTCACCTGACCCTGACGAGCAGTAATCCGCAGTTCTGTTGAGTGGGCACTTCACTGTTGGCGGGTTAACAGTGCTCCAGTCATTTGATCTGTGGTCGATGGGGTCATTGGTCTGCAGGGGCTGCTGTCGCTACTCGGCAAGCTGGCTCTGAGCTCACTGGTATCACAGGCTCGTCGAAATGGCGGCTGGCTGTTGATGTGCTCGGGAAGCACCTCGGCTGTGTATCTTCATCAGGTCGTCGAACTCGTTGCTGAAACTTTCGTTGTGAACGTTCGGTTCAGCCTGGGCGCAGCATCGATGACCATTCCGGTTAATGACCTGCATGGAGTCGTTTACCGGCTGCTCGCAGCCAGGCGCCGTGGGCTGCCAGATGCGGCAACCACGCGCCAGCAACACTCTCGGCTTTCATGAGCAACGTCGCCTCAGATGGGCTGAGATTTTTCAGTGATGGTGCTAAATCATGTTTGGGAACATGACACGTGAATAAGGATGCCTCAGCGCAGAAGGGCGGTTGCCAGCGTCGCGTGTGACACTGTTTCGCGGTACTCGGCTGGGTGGCTCGCCCAGGCGCGGCTTCGGCCTGTTTCAGACGGCGTTGTACTGGCTGTTTGCCGTCAATATCATTTCGCTCGCTGTTGAATGGTTTGCTGATTGAGGGCGCTGCTGCTGGGCTGCGGGCTTCATGCTGCAGCGAACTTCTTTCAGACTCGCTCTATCAGCGGCGATTCTGCTCGCCGCGTACATTAAGAGACTATTGCTGCTGTGTGATGTGTAAATAGTAGGTGTATTTCCATCACGGCTGGTGAATCTGAACTCGGGACTGGACTGATCGCTCGTCTACTGAAACCACCCATTCTTCTGACTCCCATTCTGTGCCGAGCTCTCCGGCTGATTCTCATCTGCTGCCC